>JACCDI010192512.1_pt1 | contig 33480 bp, 35 predicted proteins | sample 7442791 | NCBI WGS metagenome assembly JACCDI01 (sample SAMN15323434, study PRJNA562643) | freshwater metagenome | isolation source: river surface water | place: USA:Blue River Watershed | collected 2017-08-15
CTGCAAGTGGTGGCGGTACTGGTTCGGGTTGGGTTTATAAATCGAATATCTTGAATTCCTTCATAGTGACTAACGAACATGTGGTTGATTCATAATCATCAAGTGGTGTAGTTTTAACGATCGAACTAAACAATGGTGATCGATTTCCAGCTTCGATCGTCGGCCTTGATCAAAATTATGATCTAGCAGTTTTACGTGTGGATAGAGGAAACTTGCCAGAACTTGCACTCGGAAACTCGTCCAAGGTACTGGTAGGAGATCCAGTCGTTGCAATTGGTTCACCACTGGGCCTTTCTTCGACAGTCACCAGCGGAATTGTCTCTGCGTTAAATCGTCCCGTTACCGCTGGATCTTTCGGTTCTGAAAGTTATGTAAATGCAATTCAAACTGACGCGGCAATTAATCCTGGAAATTCAGGTGGTGCGCTTTTGGATGGCAATGGTCGAATCATCGGCGTTAACTCTGCAATTGCGACGCTATCAAGTGGCACCAGCGGATCTATTGGTCTGGGTTTCTCTATTCCAATCAATGAAGCCAAAAGAATTATTGATGAATTGATTGCGAATGGAAAATCTACTCGACCTGTATTAGGAGTCTTCTTCGACAATACATATAACGGGGTTGGAGCAAAGATTGGCCGTTTAAGTAGTGGAGAAGGCGCTGAAAAAGCTGGCATTCCAGTTGGTTCAATTATCAAATCAATTGATGGCACCCGAATTTCAGATCAAGTTGCAGCGATTGTGAAGATTCGCTCTTATGCACCTGGAGCGAAAGTCTCGGTATTAGTTGAGCTTCCATCTGGAGCTAATAGGACCTTTACCGTTACTTTAGGATCTGCACCAAGTAGCTAAAACACCTATTAAGCAGTTATCAAGGAAAGAAGTTATCCTTAATCCATGGCTATATTTCGTCTGCAAATCTCGCTTCCGGATCGTCCAGGTTCTTTAGGCGCGGTAGCCTCTGCGATCGGTTTTGCTGGGGCAGATATTCGCGGCTTGGTTGTCGTAAAAAGCGAAGGCGGCAAAGGCTATGACGACATTACAGTTTCGATTCCTGGAAGCGATCCCACAGATTTAGTTCAGGTGCTTAGCGATATCGGTGGAGTAGAAGTAATCTCAGTTATTCCAGTGAATTAACTAATTTAATTAACTATTTGAGCACCATCGCTTGGCAAACTCTCAAAGAATCTTGGGGCTTTAAAACCGTTTAATGTAAAAGATTTCGAAATCGCCTCTTTTGCCTCATCGATTTGATCAAGTTTTAACAGCGCAATTGCACTACCTCCAAAGCCACCACCCACCATACGTGCACCAAGCGCTCCCACCTTTAGCGCGGCATCTACGGCTACATCTAACTCTGGACAAGAGACGTTGTAATCATCTCTTAACGATTTATGCGAATCGGTAATCAATTGGCCTACTAATTTGAAGTTCTTGGAGCTTAGAGCCTCTACACATTGCAAGACTCTGGCAATCTCAGTGACGGCATGTCTGGCTCTGCGATATTCAATGTCGCTTAGCTTCTCTTTATTTGCTTCCAATTCTGCGATGGTCAAATCTCGCATACTCTTTCCAAGTTTTGTGGCAGCTGATTCGCAATTAGCGCGACGCTCTGCATATCCGCCGTCTACCAATGCATGGTGAGCTTGAGTATCAATTATCAATAATTCGAGATCGTGCGCTGCAAGATCTATTGGAACTAATTTGGTTGATAGATCTCGGCAATCCAAAAGTAGAGCGTTGCCAGCCTTTCCCATCAATGAAATGGATTGATCCATAATTCCGCAGGGAACTCCAACGTAATCGTTTTCAGCTTTTTGGGATAGTTTCGCCAATTCTTTTGAGGTATATCCGAGTTCGAATAGATGATTGAGCGCTACTGCAACGCTGCATTCGAGCGCAGCTGAGGATGAGAGTCCTGCGCCAAGTGGAACCTTCCCATCTACATAAATATCTAAACCGCTTTTGATGCCTAGAGCCCAGATCACCCCAAGTGGATAGCGCTCCCATTTCCCATCAGATCCTGGTTTCAGATCTTTGATATCTATTTCAAAGAGCGAAGATTGTTTCTGTGCCGATGCTAATCTGATCCTAGAATCGTCTCTGACGCTGATGCTAACGGTAGTGCGATTAATTATCGCAAATGGAAGTACAAATCCATCCGAATAATCCACGTGCTCGCCGATTAAATTAATCCGACCTGGCGCGGTAGCGACCACGTCTGGCGCTTTGCCAAAGATAGTTTGGAAACTCATTGAGATCTCAATTCATTAAATTTTGCATAGAATTCCAGGTATCTATGACCATCTCTTTTAAATCTCTGGTTGGTTGCCATCCGAGATAGGAATTTGCTTTGGTGATATCTGCAATTAATACTGCTGGGTCTCCGGCGCGACGTTCACTGTCAATCACCGGAATTAAACGTCCCGTGGCAATCTCCGCAGCAGCAATAACTTCGCGCACCGAGTAACCACTGCCAGAGCCCAAATTAATGATTTCATGTTGATGGTCCGGTAACTTCCGAAGCGCTGCAATATGTGCTTCGATTAGATCGACAACGTGTACATAATCTCTGATACAAGTTCCATCGGGAGTCGGCCAATCGGTGCCAAAGATTCGAACTGGCTTTTGTTTAGTTGCTGACAACACATTGGGAATCAAATGTGTCTCGGGATTATGTCGCTCCGGCAGCCAACCATCCCTGCTTTTTAATGCGCCAGCTACATTGAAATATCTCAACGAAATCGCAGATAAACCAGAGTCTTTGATAATTTCATCGAATTCTAATTTTGTAGCTCCGTATGGATTTTTAGGCTTCGGAGCATCACTTTCCGAGATTGGGATCTTCAGAGGTTCTCCATAGGTAGCTGCAGTAGAGGAGAAGACCAGCTTTTCGATACCGTGACTGCGCATCTGCTTGACCAAGGCGTTAGAGCCATCAACATTTACTGATCTATATAGTTCAGGTTTTTCTACCGACTCTCCGACCAGAGATTTGGCGGCAAAGTGCATCACTGCGTCGCAGCCATTTAGCGCTTCATCTAGATTTTGAGAATTTAATATAGAGCCTTCAATGAATTCGGCATTTTTTGAGACCAGATCGGCGTGTCCAGTACTTAAGTCATCTATTACTTTGACTTGGTATCCCGCTTCTAACAACATTGCAACAGCTGTGCTACCAATATATCCAGCACCACCGGTCACCAGGACCTTCAAAGTTTGACCTCGCGTAATTGTCTCGCTGCATCTTCAGGAGTTACGTCCATGATGAAGGCACCAAATGCAGATTCAGAACCTGCGAGATATTTAAGCTTGCCAGGGGCACGACGTACGCTAGTGATTTGCCAATGTAATCTTAATAAATCTCTACCTTCACGCACGGGGGCTTGATGCCAAGCTGCTATATAAGCCATAGGTATGCCAAATACTCCATCAAGACGCTTCATTATTTCTAGTGCAAATTCAGGGAATGTCTCACATTGGGCTTCGGATAGTTCTGCTAGATCTGCTACCGGGGAAAGTGGTGCCACATGAATTTCAAATGGATACCGCGCTGCAAACGGTACATAAGCTACCCAATCCCGATTCTGACTGATTATTCTGACTTTATCTGTAAGTTCGCGTTTCAAAATATCATCAAAGAGCACACGGCCAAATTCATTCTGGTATCGCTTGGCAACTGTCAACATCTTCTCAACCCTAGGTGGCAAATAAGAATAGGCATAAATCTGACCGTGTGGATGATGCAGAGTCACGCCAACTTCTTCACCACGATTTTCAAATGGCGCAATATGTCTAATAAAGGGTGCTTTTGATAGCTCTGAAGTGCGATCTCGCCACGCTTCTAAAAGTGTATGAACTCTAGATGGCGACAGGTCTTTAAAAGATTGTCCATGATCTCCGGTAAAGCAGATAACTTCGCACTTTCCGATGGCTTTAGCGGAATCAGTTTCGGGGCCCGCATAATCGGGAAGTGCATAATCTCCAAGAATTGGGCTAAGAGATGGAGATCTGTTATCGAAGACCACAACTTCATAGTCAGATTCTGGGATCTCAGTTAAAAGATCACCTTTTGTTGGACAGAGAGGGCAGAGTTCTTTGGGCGGCAAGAAGATGCGATTCTGCCTGTGTGCTGAGATTGCGATCCATTCATTTACTAATGGATCAAATCTCAGTTCACCAAAACCGGGTTGATCTTCTTTATCCCTTTGGTCAACGGCATCACGGAGCGTGGGTTTGCTGTCGTAATAACGAATGGTCCGACCATCAGCCATTGTGCGATCACTTCGGATGACGCCATTTAGCTTCATAGTGTCTTCATCCTAGAACCTTATTCAACCCAATCGAAGGTTCGTGTGATTGCTTTACGCCACTTTTGGTAGCCAGTCTCGCGCCACTGTTCACTACTCTCTGGATGCCAAGTAAATTCACGCTGCCAAATTGCTTTGATTTCATCGGCATCTTTCCAAACCCCTGTAGCTAAACCAGCGGCAAATGCAGCACCTAATGCAGTCGTCTCTGTGATCACTGGTTTTACTACGTCTATACCCATGATGTCAGATTGCAATTGCATGCAGAGTTTATTGTTTGTGATTCCACCATCTACTCGCATTTCGCGTAACTTGATCTGACTATCTGCTTCCATTGCATCCAACACCTCTTTGGTTTGGTAGCAGATTGCTTCTAGCGCAGCTCTTGCAAGATGTGCTTTGGTGTTAGCTCTGGTGAGTCCAACTATCACGCCACGCGCATCACTACGCCAATAAGGTGCAAATAACCCCGAAAAAGCTGGCACGAAGTAGACCCCACCATTATCGGCAACCGATGCCGCCAGCGTTTCTACCTCAGATGCGCTATTAATGATGCCGAGTTGATCTCTTAACCATTGGATAGCAGAACCAGTTACTGCAACTGAACCTTCGAGCGCATATTGAACTGGTGCATCTCCTAATTTATAGAGCACTGTTGTTAATAGACCGTTTCTAGAACGGACCAATTCTTCTCCAGTATTTAGCAGTGCAAAGTTTCCGGTTCCGTATGTAGTTTTAGAGCTACCAACTTCAAAGCAGGTCTGACCAACCATCGCTGCTTGTTGATCGCCCAAAATTCCTGCAACTGGGATGCCTTCCTTGGTCTTTCCGTATATCTCCGAAGATGAACAGATCTTTGGTAACCATTCCATTTTGATCCCAAAAATATCTAGTAACTCTTGATCCCATTGCAAAGTCTGCAAGTTCATAAGCTGAGTCCTAGATGCGTTTGTCACATCTGTTTTAAACTCACCAGTCAATTTAAAAAGTAACCATGAATCGATAGTTCCAAAACTTAGATTGGCCTTATCTGTAATGGCATTTGCGAGTAACCACGCCATCTTGCTGGCGGAGAAATATGGGGCGATTGGAGTGCCAGTTCTATCTGTGATCTTAAGTTTGTCTTCATCTGAGAGTGAATTTAGAAATTCTGCGGTTCGGGTATCTTGCCAAACAATCGCATTTGAAAGCGCTTTTCCACTTTCACGATCCCAGGCGACCACAGTCTCTCTTTGTTTAGTAATCCCGATTGCGACCAAGTCAGATGCTTTTAGTTCTGCTTTTGTTAGCGCTTGCTCAATGACTTTCTGAGTGTTCTGCCAAATCTCTTCTGGATCATGCTCAACCCAACCAGAATTAGGGAGCAATTGCTCATGTTCAAGTTGATGTACCGCGATTATCTCGCCTTTTTCATTGAAAATAATGAATCGAGTACTAGTAGTGCCTTGATCGAGGCTTCCGATGTAAGTCACATATGAACTTTACTTGAAGTAGCGTTAATATATGTAGGTAATGTTTGATTCCAGCCTTAATCCCGAGCAACGAGCCGAAGACTTAACGCGCCTTGCCAAGGAGAATTTCGATATCCTGATTATTGGCGGCGGTATCAATGGCGTAGGTGTGGCACTGGATGCCGCAACTCGAGGTTTAAGTGTTGCGCTAATTGAATCTGATGACTTTGCCTCTGGAACTTCTAGCCGATCGAGCAAATTGATACATGGCGGGCTTCGATATCTAGAACAATATGACTTTAAATTAGTGCGTGAAGCGCTCCATGAACGAGAATTAATGGTTTCAAATTTAGCACCTCACTTGGTCAAGCCAGTTGCATTCCTATATCCGTTACACGAAAAGGTCAAAGAAAGAACTTATGTTGGCGCAGGTCTTGCGCTCTATGATGCACTGAGAGGATTTAAACGAGCACTGCCAGGTCACAAACATTTATCCCAAAAGACCATTTCTGAAATAGCGCCAAGTTTGCGAACTGATGTCGTAACTGGCGCTATTCGCTATTTTGATGCACAGGTTGATGATGCAAGACATACCATGATGATTGCTCGTACTGCCAAGCGTCATGGTGCTGTAATTCTGACTAGAGCCAAAGTTGATTCGTTGACCAAGAAAGGTAAGCGCGTCACCGGTGCCGTAGTAACTGATTTATTGAGCAAGAAGAAGATCACTGTTAGTTCATCAGTTGTGATTATGTGTGCTGGCGTCTGGAGCGATCAACTTCATAAAGAATTTGGTATTGAACCAGGTTATGAAGTAAAGATGAGTAAAGGTGTACACATCATCCTTCCCGGAGAAGCCATTAAAGCTGATGAAGGCATAATCATCAAAACAGCAGTCTCGGTGCTATTTATAATTCCTTGGAAGGATCAGTGGATGATCGGCACCACTGATACCGAATATAAAGGTGATGAAAATGAGCCGTTAGCGGATCGAGCAGACGTTCAATACATTATCGAACAAGCAAATCGAGTACTTCAGCCCAGAATCTCAATAGATCAAGTAATTGGCGTATTTGCCGGCTTAAGACCACTTGTGGCAAATAAGAAAACTAGCGAAACCACGAAGCTATCACGCGAACACACAGTTGATCGCCCGATTCCTGGATTTGTGAGTCTGGCCGGTGGCAAATACACCACATACAGAGTGATGGCTAAAGATGCGGTAGATATGGCCACAAATGACATTACCAAACTAATCAACGAGAGTATCACCGACAAATTACCAATAGTTGGTACAGATGGTTATTGGGCATTGACACAGCAGATTGATCAATTAGCCATGCAATACAGTTTAAAGCCAGAAACAGTCACACATCTACTCAATCGATTTGGCTCAGAAGTTAGCGAAATCTTTGCTTTGATTGAAGATGATCGTAAATTAGTTCAACCAATTGTTAAAAATTTGCCTTATTTAAAGGCAGAGATAGTTTATGCAGTTGTCGCTGAAGGTGCGCTAAGCGTCTCTGATGTTATGGAGCGCAGAACTCGAATCGCGTTTGAAGCGCCAAACTTTGGTTTGGATCACGTGACTGCTATTGCTGATTTGATGGCACCGTATTTAGGCTGGAAGGCTAGTGATAAAAAGGCATCTATCACGCAATTCCAGAGCGCAATGGCAAGGGCTAGCCACGCGCTTGAAAACCTCAATTAACTATCTGACCACGGCATGAATCTGCAGGAGCTTTTGTAGAAGTTCCGGGCTTTGGTGATGGTTTTACAGTAGGTGCTGGTTTTTCTCCTGCAAGTATAGAAATTTGAATTGGTACATTAGATGTAGCGTGGGTATTTGATTGATCTACAAATCTCAAAATTGCATCCCAAGTTCCGACAGGAAGACCTTTGACAGTCAATTTGAAAGACCCATTTTTAGAGCGCACCGCAGTTTGATCGAGTAAAATATTTTTATCTTGCAAGATTAATTTTGTAGTCCCAGTAACAACGGGTAATCCAGTCGGTCTAGTTACGTTCAATTCAAATATTGCAGGCTTATCGTCTGTTGAGAGGTTGGATGCCAATAATTGAATTGTGGTGGGTTCCTTAATTGGCATCATGTCGGTGGCCTCGGGAATCCAAGAACCTTTGGTGAGATTTACGAAATTTTCGATGTTGCCTCTAAATACATTTAAATCAACGCGACCACTAGGTACACCATACTTGCGACCAATTCCGCATGAACTGTATTGCCAGATTACCCATTCGGAGGAACAGTTTGCAGAAGTCCATGAATGAACATAGCAACCACTAATCTTTTGACCAGGTTGTCCGAGTGGGTCTGCAGGATTTATTCCATAATGGGCTAACCAAAGCGGATAACTACGAAGTTCCGGATTTCTGACCATCGCATTTTCTAGAAATTGTGAATAAGAGTAAAGAAAAGGAGTTCGACCAGTTTTTTCCTTGACCACTTTGAGCCAAGTAGTCGCAAAGAGAGTTACCAATTTTTTTGATGCATATTTGGTACAGGTTCTACCACTGTATTGAATGCAATTGTTCTCTAGATCTAATGCATATGGGAGTGTTCGTTCGTTATATCCGCCAACTGAAGCCAATCTCCAAATTGCTTTCTGTGCTTGTGTTTCGGCTTCAGTAATCACAGTTGCTTCATCCGTCGAATTTGGCAAGTAGGCATAATGATAAAAACCGGTGTAAAGACCTGCAGCTTGTGCAGCGTCCATATCTATCGCTAACCACTTTCGGGCATCGATATCTGAAGAATCTTTGCCATCGGAAGCTTTGATCATTACAAATCGAACTCCCGCGCGATACATCTTGGCAAAATCAATCAACTTTCCACCAGGGTGTTGCCACTTACTTACATCAACACCATGGACTCGGCCACCAGGGCCAGCCAATGGGATTAATGCATCTGCTTCTACATTTGAGATTGTCGAAGAATGGTCAATTTCAAGAGCTCGAATCGGTGAACGAAAAGTTTTTCCATCAATCACGGCAATAGCTCGATACTGTGCGCTTCCTGCTAGCGCGGTAGAGATCACCTCAAGTCGCCAGCTTCCACCTAATTTACTCTTTGTGCCCAGTGAAGTTCGTGTCCAGTTGTTACTTGATGCTCCAATTAACTTAGATTCAATGCGAATCTGGATATTTGATTTAGCTGGTTTTATCTGACCATAAAGGCTGACTTTGGATTCTCCGATGGTGGGAGTCTTCTTAATGTATAACGAGATGGTTTGAGCGGCGCTTGCAGTGGGCACGCTCATTAAAATTAAGGAGAGCGTAATGAAGAAAATATTGATTTTTTTCACCATTTAACTTCTATCTTTTCGCCAGTAATTTCTAAAAACGTTTCGATTAAGAGTGGTGCAAATTTCTCGCGAACCTGAGAATATGAGTGATTTCCCGCAAATTTTTCGGGATCAGAAAAATCAAGCACTAAGACACTGTTGTCAAAACTTGCAAGCCGGGCATCAAAAAATGTTAACCAAGCAACTCGATTCTTAGCTTCAAGAGAAAAAAGCACTTGGTTCCAGTGACTTTTTAAACCTGCTAACTCCATAGGGCAAACTTACCCTAATGGACTTTTATGCTCCTATTTGCGGCCGTTTACTAAGCGATAATAGGAATCCAAGATCCTAACTCTAGAATTATGCTGGCGATCAAAGACAATACCTAATTCAGTTGCGATTCGAGCCAACATCTGCTCCACGGATTTTTCCGATACAAAACGCTTCTTTGCAATTTCAGAGTTTGCATTACCTTCGGCCATCAATCTAATTGTTTCAATTTGTGTATCGGTGAGATATTCACACCTTTTTATCTCTGGCTTGACCTTCGTACAAAGTGGTGCAATCTCAATTTTCTCTTTTAACGCATCTAAATCTCCATGTTTTGCAATCTGGACTACTGAAATGCCAATTGGCAACTGCCTTATTTGAATGCCTAAAAGTCTAATGTCTTCCGCCTTGGTGATTAAGACCATACCCATTTTTGGAAAGCGCTTACGAATAGTCCTGGCTAGCTCTATGGAGCAGGTTCGATCGTAATCGACATGAAAAATAACTACATCAGGCAAATGAAAACTAATTAACTTATCAGCAATCGGAAGGCTCTCCGTCTCTCCGATCACCTCAAATCCAAGCATGGTCAACGAGGTAGCGAGAGTATTGTTTACAAACCCATCTTCACCATAAATAAAAATTCTTAAACCCATAAGAAAATTGTGACATCTATTTAAATTCTTACGCAACAGAATCTAGGGAAACCCCTATTTGTTATTTTGAATAAATTGAATCAATAACGTTGGATATTTGAGTGATCAAAGTTTCGATGTCGATAATTGTAGTGCTAGCACTCATTGCTGAATTTGAGTGTATTAAAGAGGCGGTTGCGGCAACTTCGATGAGATTAGTTTCGTTAATTTTTTCGTGATTGATTGCAAGTAAAGCTCCGAGAATCCCAGCTAGTACATCGCCAGTACCTGCGGTTGCAAGGGTTGCTGGTGCGGGCGGCAACTGAATTGTCCTACTAGAAGTGGCTGCGATTGTTACATGACCTTTAAGCAGAACCGTCAATTCAAATTCCTTAGCACACTTAGTTGCATAGTAGGCAGGATCAGACTCAATAACCGTACTTTCAATATTCATCAGCTTAGACAATTCTCCGTAATGTGGAGTGATAATTGTTAACTTGGGTCGTTTTTTTGCGTAAGTAATTGCGCTAGCGTCCAATAATTTAGGTACATCTAATTTCAAAAGCCTATTTATTTTCAGACGTTTAAATGCATTTAATTGAAGGCCAGATCCAATCAAGAGCGCATCAACTCTGCCCTGCGCCAGTACTACTGCTGGTCTAAAGTGTATGACTTGTTTCCTGATATTTCTTGGGCCAAGAAAACGCACCATTCCGACTCCGGTAGCAAGGGCAGCTGCAGAAGTTATGAGCGCAGCGCCTGGATACTTGCGATCTCCGGTTACGCAACCGAGTACACCACGACGATATTTATTTGAACTTGCTATTGGTTTTTCTAGGTATGGTTTGCACTTTTGTCCGTTCCAAATCTCCAAAGCTACTGGATCTGCCATGTAGAGCCATCTTTACTATCTTTGATTGAGACTTTTAACTCAACTAATCGATCACGAATTGCATCAGCCTCGCTCCAATCACCTTTCTTCCGAGCAGATTCACGAGCCGCAAGGAGCGCTTCTATATATGGGCCAACTACAGTTTCTATGTTAATTTTTGGACTAGCTGCTAATTGTCCTAAGCGTGTAACCAGCGCATGAACTTGTGCGCGGGTATCAATATCCCTTTCTACTTTATCCAAATCTAATAAAGCTTCGACGGCATCATTGACTTTGCCTGCATCTATCATTTGTTGAATATATTTAGCTGAGAGTACGCTCTCGGCGATATTTGGAGCGCTCTGCAATCTAGTTCCGGCGTGGGATTGAATCTCTTCAAAACTAACACTAGTTCCAGCCTTAACCTTCCATTCAATGTTGTTCATGCGCACTGTCATCGCACCTTTACCAAAGACAGAAGCCTGGCGTGTATCAATATCAAATTTAACCCCAGTGTGTTCATCAATACCTAATATAAAAACATGATCAGGCAATTGGCTCTCTAAATTACGGATTCTGCTCTCACCGATGTAGCAGTATCGGGTGTCGTGAGTGCCACCTTCGGCATTATTAAAGTGGGGGATCACTGCAGCGCTTAATCCGGTAGCCACACCAAGCAAATTCAAACCTTCAACCCAAAAAGGCTCAGACCCAACCTTGTACATTTCATATACGGGCATAGTGTGAGTTCCGACTGTCAAAGCGGCGGCACTTGAAACTACCAGTGTGCCACGAGTTAACAAATCCTTCAGCGCTTCACTTGCTCCGGTATCTTTCCACGTTGATAGGGCGTAGGTAGGGCTACCTGGTCCCGTGAAAATCCATTCTGCTCTGCTGATTTCTGCGATAGAGCTAGCCAAATCATTAGCGCTGGCGTATTTGCTCCGCAATCGCACTGGAACTGCTTTTATACCAACATTAAAATCAAAATAGGTCTGAATTTTTGCAGTTAACTCATCAGCATTCTCTTGAAATCCGTATGGTGTATCAAGAATTAATTTTGGTCCCGCTATCTCTTTCAAAATATTTTGATGCGGTGTCACCATTGTGGGACTAGTTTCGCCGGAGCCCATTAAGACCAGAGATTTAGCCATTTGAGTATTCTAACTTTTTTGGAAGATAGCGACCACATTTAGCGAATCTCGGTGCTCGCTATCCTCTTTATAAACTCTAGTCTCTCGAAAAACCGGAGTAGTAATCTTGTTAGAAACCATTAATTCATCAAATTTCGCGGAAAAATCTTCGCTTTTAAAGAATTTTGAATTTATCCCGACCACCAAGTGACCCTTGCTTTTGACCAAAGGAATTAAGTTATCTAATGCAGATGGCGGCAAATGTCCATGAGTAAAAATGCCAATGCAGATCAATGCATCGTATGGTGACTCGGTTCCGTCAACTGGTTTGGTCAAGTCTCGAATATATAGATTTCGATAGATACCTTTATTTCGAGCTACTTCTAACATCTCTTTCGAGATATCAACTCCATCAATGTGCAAACCATTTCTGAGTTTGGATAGATTTAATCCCACTAATCCTGTGCCGGTACCAATATCGATGACTGAATTGATTTCCGGAACTGCTGAGTCAAAGATTTCTGCAATAACTCTTGGATGTTCATAGCCTTGGTTTTCTACAAAATCAGATTCATAGGTGTTTGCCCATTTGGCATAGAGTTTCTGGTTATCCTCAGGGCTCTTCAGTGAGTAAGCATCATCCAGACTAATTTCCACAGCGAATCTAACCTTTGATCTTGCTACCTGTGGGGTCGTATAACGGTGTTGAGGCAACGGTGCCACTTTGCCAGACACCAAAGAATTCCACATCCAATTTGGTTCCGGGAGCGCAATTTTCGATGGGTAAATATGCAAAAGCGATCGCCTTATTGATTGTGTAACCCTGTCCGCCGCTTTTAACTCTTCCGATAACTTTATCTCCAGCACGAATGGGTTCACTACCAAGAGGAACTTGTCTAATGTCATCAAAGATTATTTGAACCAGTTTTCGATTTGGTTTTGATAACTTTGGAAGCGCATTAGCGCCATAGAAATGGCTCTTGTTCTTTGAGATTGCAAAACCTAATCCAGCTTCATAGGGATTGTATTCGGTGTTAATTTCGCCGCCCCAAGCCAGATACCCTTTCTCTAGTCGTAGTGATTCGATTGCGCGATAACCACAAGGAAAACCACCTGCTTTGTAGAGCTGCTCCCAGATTTTTGGGGCCTCTGCTACGGGAATATAAAGTTCGAATCCAAGCTCGCCAACATATGTAATTCGGGTGGCTCGTAAATTCACTCCTGAAATTACGATCTCTTTGGAGTGCATGAAAGGAAACACTTCATTACCGAGATCGTCGCTGGTTAAGCTCTGGAGTATTTCTCGAGACTTTGGCCCCCAAATGCCAAAGATCGCCAAACGTTCGGTGATGTCTTCAATCAAGACACTATCAAATCCATTCTCGCGTTTAAGCTTTTTTAGCCAGCCAATATCGTGATGCGCAAAAGCGGTTCCAGTCACGATCAAGAATTGCTCTTGCTTGACTTGTGTGACAGTGAAGTCGCATTCAATTCCACCTTTGGAATTTAAGGCTTGGGTATATGTAGTTCTGCCCACACCGCGCACTACATCGTTTGCGCAGACAAACTCAAGAAATTCTCCAGACCTTGGTCCACTAACTTTAATTTTTGCAAAGGAAGATTCATCAAAAATCCCGGCACCCTCACGGGTTGCTGCATGTTCTATTTGAACAGCGCTTGACCAATTCTTTCCAGCCCAGCCCAATGGTCTGGTTGCGTCAGTGCCAACATGGTTTCGATAGAAATTTACCCGCTCCCAGCTAGATTTTTCACCAAATTCTGCATGGTTATCTAAGTGCCACTTATATGCTGGTGAAGTCTTGTGTGGACGACAAGTTTGACGCTCTTCCTGCGGATAATGAATATCGTAATACTGTTCATAATTTTCTTGGATCCGATCCAAAGTAAAGGCAGGCGATTTATATGCAGGGCCAAATCGTCGTATATCCATATGCCAGAGATCCATTGGTGGCTCATTTCCAACAATCCATTCGGCTATAACTTTTCCAATTCCACCGGCACCAGCGATGCCATGGGCACAGTAGCCAGCCGCAACGTAGAAACCTCCTACTTCAGTTTCACCTAAACAGAACTCATTGTCAGGCGTAAATGCTTCGGGCCCATTTATGAAACTTTTGATGCCAAGCTCTGCCATCTTTGGTACCCGCATCTGTGAGTTTGCGGCAATTTCCTCGAATCGATCCCAATCTTCTGGAAGCAACATGTTATTAAAATTCTTAGGGATCTCATCTAGAGATTCTCGGCTAGTTTTCCATGGTTTTGAGGTGCGCTCGTAGCCACCCATTAATAATCCTTGCACCTCTTGTCTAAAATAAATCAAATTATCTGGGTCCCGTAGTGAGGCCATCACCGGAGCGCTTGGATCCAGGAAATTTTCAGTAATCAAATATTGATGACTCATAGGCACAATTGGAATTCGAACCCCAACTAGTCTGCCAATCTCAGCGGCATAAATACCGCCACAATTAACCACAATCTCACATTCGATGGTTCCCTTATCGGTTACTACCGAACTTACCTTTTCATTATCTGTTTTGATCTCGAGAACCCGGGTAAAGGTATGAATTTGTACACCTAGTTTGCGGGCACCGGCAGCCATGGACAATGCCAACTGCGACGGATCCACTTGGCCATCAGTAGTCATGATGCAACCACCAACTACGCCATCTAAATTGATTAGCGGAAACCGTTCCTTGATTTCGGTCTTTGTGATCTCATGCAAGTCAAGACCAAAAGTTTTAGCCCAACCAATTTGTCTTCGGATCTCTTCCATACGCTCATTAGAAGAGGCAATTTTGATGCTTCCGCATTCAACCCATGAGGGCGGGGTCTCACTTTTTTGCAGTTCTCGATAGAGATTTGCAGAGTGCATGTTCATCTTGGTCAAAGTGGGATCTGCTCGCAATTGTCCGACCATTCCGGCTGAGTGAAAAGTGGAACCGCTGGTCAAATCATTCCGATCGACTAGAACCACATCTGTCTGACCTAATTGAGCTAAATGGTAAGCCACCGACGTTCCACCAACGCCACCGCCAATAATTACGATGCGCGCACGGGTAGGTAATTGATTAACCATCTGTTCGGCTGGCACTTCAGAAATGTATCATCCAGCAATGGCGGTGTCAGCAACGGAGCTAGAAAGTCTCTTTGGAGATACCTTAAATCAATCAGAATTCCTACGTGCGCGCAAGAATCTAATTGAACTATCCGGCGGATTGACGAACCGTAATATAAAAGTCGAGACTGATAATGGAGATTTTGTAGCTCGAATCTCAAGTAACGAATCTTCTCTTCTGTCCATTGATAGAAGTAACGAGTTTTATAATTCTAAGATTGCATCAGAAGTTGGAATTGGCGCACCGGTTTATGACTATAAAGCCGAGTTTGGATTGCTCGTTATTGGTTTCTTACCAGGGAAAACTTATGATGGCGTTGACGTAGCTCAGAATGCTCTGCGCATAGCGGAAAGTGTTAAAACTTTACATTCAGCTCCTGCATTTAAATTAGATTTTGATATGTTCCAGATTCAAAAGCGCTACCTAGAAATAGTCACTGAGCGTGGGTTCCGGTTACCAGACGGGTATGGAGAATTTCTAAAGGCTAAGGAAGATTTACAGAGCGCGCTTAGTAAAACGGATACTGGCAAGGTTCCTTGCAACAACGATTTACTACCAGCAAATTTCATAGATGATGGCCAAAAAGTTTGGTTAATTGACTATGAATATTCAGGAAATAACGATCCATGTTTTGAATTAGGAAATATTTGGTCTGAGTCAGGGCAAGAAATCGAAGTTCTGCATCAACTGATCAGAGGGTATTACGGCAGCGATCGAAGTGAAAAGTTTGCAAGGGCTTGGCTCTTTTCGGTACTTGCCAAATATGGATGGACGCTATGGGCTTCGATTCAGAATTCTATCTCTGATCTCGATTTTGATTTTTGGAGCTGGGGAATGCTGAAGTATGAAGATGTAAAACGAGATTTCGGTTCAAAAGAATTTTATAAGCAAATTAGTAATCTTTAGCTTTGTTATAGATGCTCAAGTAATTTCTCCGTAAGATGATATGGCGCTAGGTCTTTTGGCCAATTTGGATGCTGACCATTTATCGAGTGCGCCAAGATGAATGAAGCGCGCTCTTGCGGTGAATCACCACCATGGCCTCCTTCGTCTCTATGACCATGATCAGTTACGACTACTAACAACCAATCCTCGTTCATCTCCTGAGTTCTATGTAGTAAGACCTCATATAACTCATTTAAGTAACCATCGATTCGCTCTATCGCATCGAAGTACGGTTGATCAATTGCACCGTGTCGATGGCCGGCCTCATCAACGCCACAAAAGTAAACAAAACTTAGATCTGGGCCAATCGCTTTAAGAGTTTCTAGCGCATGATCTGCAACTTCTTTATCAACCTTAAGGTATCCGTTGGCCTCACCATCTCTAGCAAAACGCAAATGTTTGCCAGCTGCAATTACCGGCCCAATATCATCTGGGTCAATCAGTGGTGGCCAACCTGCAGCAGCATAAGTCACCAAATCATTATTAATTTGAAGTGCTTGGGTTAGAAAATCAGGTGCGGCTTTTAAATTATGCTCAACAAAATAATTATCAACTACTTTATGAATGTCTTGCCTTTTACCAGTTACTAGTGTGGACCAACTCGGCCCTGAGATTGTAGGTAGATCAACTTCAATATCTATAAAGAACGAATCTTGATGAAGCTCTGCTAGTTTTTTAGCTCTGCCAGAGTTAATGGCACGGTGAAAGATCAGACCATCTATCCCTACTAGAAGAACTTTTCTCATGAATTTCCCTCAATCAATCTATCTGTCCGAACTTCCGAAATGAGTCGGGATGGCGGGATTTGAACCCGCGGCCCCCAGACCCCCAGCCTGGTGCGCTACCAAACTGCGCTACATCCCGTGTTGGGTGATTTTATTGGTATTTAAGATAAATTCGGAACATGAAGCGTACCCCTGGCAGAAACTTAGGTTTATTCTTGATCGCAACTGGAATTGGTCATTTCATAATTCCAAAGCCGCTTGATTTGATTGTGCCTGAATTTTTACCAGGCGAACCCAGATTTTGGACTTACTTAAGCGGAGTAGCAGAGATTGCTATTGGCATTGCTCTACTTAGCAATAGCGCAAAAGTAATCTGGGGGAAAACTATTCGGTTGTGGGGTGCAATTTCTGCTTTGACCCTATTCATTGTGGTTTATACAGCTAATATCAAAATGGCAATTGATTGGTCTGGTCGAGAGATGCCAGATCCACTAATAGCGTATGCCAGATTGCCTTTGCAGTTCCCACTCTTTTACTGGTCCTGGAAAGTAATTAAGAAGTATCAAGAAAAACTATAAAGATCATGAGTATGCAACAGGAGCGAGCATATTTTTCGCCGCGCCCTGACGAGTATGCACTTATACCCAAGCCAATTCATAGAAGTCATTGGAAGCGCAGAGCAGATCTACCTGGCCCGAATCCACTATTTTCCGATTTTCTAACTGCAACTTTCATCAGAGACACCCCCAATTTTCTCTTAAAAATGCAAGAGCGCTACGGAGATCATTGCGCATTCTTTTTATCAAGAGAGTTATTCATTGGACTTTTCTCTGCAGAAGCTACATATCAAGTCACGGTGGCCCAACAGCACAATTTTGTTAAAGGCGTGGGATTTGCACGAATGCGTAAAGTGCTTGGAGAAGGTTTATTGACCAACGAGGAACCGATTCATTTAGCTCACCGCCGACTAATGCAACCGCCTTTTCATCATGGGAATCTAGATAGTTATGTCTCAAAGATGTATGAAATTATTGCGGCGCACTTAAAGCATTGGGAGGAAAAGTCAGAGATAAATCTAGCTCCAGAGATGATGAGTTTGACTTTAGAAATTGTCAGCCAATGTCTATTTGGTTTAGATTCCTCAAAATACACTAAGGAGATTGCGCATTCAATGGAGATTGCCATTGATCGTATCGAGCGCACGATGTTGCCTGGTTTAGATAGATTTGATGCCACCAAGTTTAGTTATTTTAAAGCTTTTGAATTGGCGGCGACGAATTTATCTGAGATTGCCGAAGAGATTATTAATGAACGAATCAACTCAAATGTGACTCACTCGGACGACTTACTTGGGATACTTTTGCAGATGAAAGATCAAATATCCATGGCACATATCCGAGATGAAGTTTTAACTCTGATCCTAAGTGGCCATGAGACCACAGCCAATATGATCACTTGGGCTTTCGCTTATTTAAGTGAGAATCCTGAACTTGCCCAAAAACTTAATAGTGAAGCTTCAAATCAAAGCTGGCTAAGCGAAGGAAGACCTCCTACCTATGCCGAATTAGAAGCTTCTGCGCCATTTGCATCCGCCATCATCTCTGAAACTCTACGGTTGGCTCCACCAGTTTGGGTTGCACCTCGAATAGCGATTAAGGATTGTGTTATCGACGGAGTATCGATACCTGCCGGCGCACATGTTCTAGTCAGCCAATATGTGACTCAGAGATCAAAGAAATACTTCGCAGATAAAGATAAGTGGAACCCAGAAAAATGGCTTAATAGTGATTTTGAAAAGTCTTTGAGTAAAGGAGCTTATTTTCCATTTGGTGCAGGAAGTAGAAAGTGCCTAGGAGAATATTTCGCCCTCGCTGAATCTAGATTAATTCTCTTAATGATCTCTAAGCAGTGTAATTTGAAAATGAGTTTCCCAAAGGCTCTTCCTCGAGCTACATATCGGCCTAAAGGATTAGTTAGAAGTAAAGTTTCTAAAGTGTGAGGGGGGTGGGGCTCGAACCCACGACGACCGGATTATGAGTCCGGGGCTCTAACCGACTGAGCTACCCCCTCGTGTAGACCGAATCCTACTTTGTTCTACTAAGTGCTCTATCCAACGCGAAGTAAAGCAGCGCAAGAATATAGCCAGCAATATAAATAAATAGTAGCGTCGTTGACACCGAAAGGTATCCATATTCGATTACATCAAAGAATCCGTATGGGTATCTTTCAATTATCGCTCCGCGGCCAAATGTATAAACCAAATATGCAGTGGGGATCGCGAACACCGAGACCGTCATCTTTAAGTTGAAGAAATTTCTGGGCCCAATCAATAACCAGACCAAGATAGTGATTATTGGGGTTAGGTAATGCTGAAAGAGGTTGGTGTAAACATTCCAGCTCTGCGGATTTGCCGTCGGGGCAATTAATAGATGATACAAAATTCCGGTCATGGTGATCATCAATATTGAGCTGCTTCTAAGCCATCTAAATCGAGAATCATTGCGTTTTGTATTTATATAGAGCATGGTTACAGTGATCGCAACAAGTGCATTACTCCAAATTGTGAAGTAACCAAATAGATCAATGAATCTGGTAAGCGCACCAGCCATTCCCGGCGAATGAGGGCCAAATAAATGTGGCTCGTACTCTTCCTCAGGGACCAGATCAAAGGTGTTTACAATTAGAGAACCGCCAAATCCAGCCCAGGCAGAGAGTGCATTGACACCGAACAATAATTTTTCTTTAGTTGCCATATCCATGGTTAATTTTAAATCTGAAGTAGCCTTAAACCATGCGTTTACGGATACTTATCTCGATGTGCCTTGTTATTACTTCCGTACCTATTGCTCACGCTGCTCCTAAATACACATTTCCAATCCCAAGTAGTTCAACCTGTAAACCTACTTACAGTAGGTATCACCATGATTATCCAGCGACCGATATCTTGGCCAAAAAAGGGTGCAAATTTGTGGCAGTTACTTCAGGAACGGTCGATGAGCTCAGAAGAACAGATACCTATAACTATAAAAAGCCGACACCATTGACCAAAGGTGGCATCTTTGTATCAATTATCGGAGATGACGGAGTTAGATATTACGGGTCTCACTTAAAGAGAATTGCTCCTGGCATTGAAGTGGGCAGTAGAGTTGAAGTTGGCACATTGCTTGGATATGTCGGAGCTTCAGGCGATGCCAGAGGAACTTCACCGCATATTCATTTCGGAATCAGTTGGCCAACTTCAGAACCTGATATTTGGTGGGTGCGTCGTGGCATGATCTTTCCTTGGCGCTATTTGGATAAGTGGAAAGTCGGAGGTGATAGATCACCCGTGGCAGAGATTAAAGAACTTCTTGCCAAAAAAGGTGAGATTCCACCAATTCCCAAGAAGCAAATGAATAATTTAAATTTGGAGCGTAAATGAGTATCTTGCAATGGTTATTTGAGGCCACAATAAACTTTGGTAGCAAGTCAATTGCGATCCGAGAGATTGTTGGCGGTGTGCTTGGTTTAACAAGCGCGATATTAGGAGCAAGACGATTAGTTGCAGCGTGGCCCGTGGGGATTGTTGGCGATGCACTCTTGGTCACCGTTTTTCTTGGCGCAGTTTTTTCGTTTGGTGATGATGCCCAGCAGGCTAATTTTTATGGACAAGCTGGACGCAATCTTCTTTTAATCGTAGTGAGCATCTATGGATGGATCAGATGGTCTCAACATAAACGGTTAGGAAAAGATGTACCTGCAGTAGTGCCGCGCTGGACCACCACCAAAGAGAAGCTATGGTTGATTCCATCCATATTGATATTTTTCTTTGTTTCAATGCAAATATTTAGAGCGCTCGGAGAATCAGGGCAGTGGCTATTTGTTGATACTTGGATTTTTACCGGAACCGCTCTGGCCACTTATGGAATGAGCCGCGGTTATGTTGAATTCTGGTTGGTCTGGATCGCAGTCGATTTGGTTGGCGTGCCCTTTGCATTTAGCAATGGCTACTATCCAACCGGAACCCTCTACGCGATCTATCTTCCTTTCGTAATTTGGGGATTCTTTAATTGGCTTAAAATCTCGAAAATCGAGAGAGAGCCCAGATAAATTAAAAAACCTCCGAGAAATTCTTCTCGGAGGTTTTGTAAGTGTTGAATTAGTTAGCAGTTACTTGATCAGCCTGTGGGCCTTTTGGACCCTGGACGACCTCGAAAGATACTGACTGACCCTCATTAAGAGACTTGTAACCATTGCCTTGGATAGCTGAGTAGTGAACGAATACATCTTGTCCGCCACCATCTACTGCAATGAAGCCAAAGCCCTTTTCAGAGTTGAACCACTTAACTGTGCCTGTTGCCATTAATTGTTTTTCCTATTTCTTTTCTTTACCTTAAACGAAGCCTGGATTGGGCTGCGCTGGTCTTCCTTCTAGCTAAATTTCCTGAAAAAGCATCCAAAAAACTAACTTCGATCGTCCGACTAGGCGCAAGCCTACCCGCATATAAGGATGGGATTAGCCACTCACAAATTTGAAGTAGACAAAGCGCCTAAATAGAGGGGAAAATTAGGCAACGGCTCTATAGGCAAGTGCTTTTTGGACTGGGGAAGGTGCAAATTGCGCCTTGCTAGGAGCAAGATTTATGAAACGTGGATTTCTTACCGTCCACTCATGCCCGATGGCACTTAAAAGCCATGTCGAGTGGGCTATTGAAAGTCTTTTAGGCCCGATTCAACTTAATTGGCGGAACCAACCGTTAGCGGCCGGAACAATGCGAACCCAAGTTGAGTGGCGATCAGATAAGAATTTAGCAATGCCACTTGCTAGCACCTTGAAAGGTTGGCATTACCTAAGGTTTGAAATCACTTTCGAATCTGATTTTTTCAGATTCACTCCAGAACTTGGTTTGCATCGTGCCACTATCGATCAGTTCGGATCAATTTTGATCACCGAGAATCAAATTAAATCTGCTCTGTCAAAGACCGATGAAGATATGCGCCAAGCGCTAGATGTGGCGCTAGGAACAGAGTGGGAAGTAGCGCTAGAACATTTCCGTGGGGTAGATTTGCAGGAGATTGCAGAACTTCGCGCAATCTAAAACAACGAAGTAATTCTAACGCGATGGACTTTTAAAAAGGAATCTTAAATGGACGAGATGATTGAAAAACGTAAAGCGCTGACCATTATTGCTGCGGCCGTAATTATATCTCTCGCTATGGGACTCGGACTTGCTCGAGTCGGTTCTGGTTTTGCATCGCGCTCCAATGAAGGAATTGTTGTGACTGGATCCGCCAAGGTCGAAGCTACTGCAGACAATGTAGTGTGGACATTATCGGTGCAGAATACTGGTAGAACCCCTGCAACTGCAGTCACGGGAATTGACTCAGGTATTGATATCTTAAAAAAGTATCTCGAAGAGGGCGGAATCAAGAGTGAGCAATTGACTCTGAGTGCAGTAAGCAGCTATCCAACCGAAGAATATATAAATGGAAACCCTACCGGCAGAATCTTGAACTACCGTGCAAATCGTGAGATCACTGTGCGAACCAAAGATGTTCAGTTGGTTTCGAAACTCAGCCAAAATATCGGCACGGTCTTACAGGCTGGTGTTAACGTCAGCAACTACGGCCCACAGTATTACGTATCAACACTTTCAAAGATCAGACCAGAATTGCTTAAAGAGGCAACCAAAGATGCAAAATCGAGAGCTGAAGCCATGACGGAAGCAGTGGGTGGGAAAGTTGGCGCAATTACCTCCGTCAAAGCTGGTCCAATTCAAGTCACTACCCCCGATTCAACAATGACTTCTGACATGGGCATGTACGACACTTCAAGTATTGATAAGACAGTAACCGCAACTGTTACGGTCACCTTCAAGACTAATTAATTTTTAGGAACTTTTAAAAGTTTTAATCCTGAACTTCCTTTATTCCAAGTCGGTAGCCGACGCCATGGACCGCTTGGCAAATATGGGGCCCACCAGCTTTCTTGACCTTACTTCGGATTCTGGAAACATGGCATTCGATCATATGAGTATCGCCATACCAATCTCCCCAAGCGTTCTTAATCAATTCATCTCTTGAGACTGCTCTATCAGGCGAAGCAATCAACGTTTGCAGAATGTCGAATTCTCTTCTGGTAAGAGGTACCAACTCGTTATTGACTTTAAAAGTTCGTCGCTCCACATCAAGTTCAACAGGACCAACAACATAACGTGATTTTTCGACATCTGGACCACTTTTTCTCCGCGTAATTGCGTCGATTCTTGCATTCAAGAGTTTGGGAGAGAATGGTTTGGTGATGTAATCATCAGCGCCAGTTGCAAAACCAAGCAATTGATCGACTTCAGAGTCTCTAGCAGTCAAAAAAATAATTGGAATGTTTCGATAACTTCTGATCTGCCTACATAATTCAAGGCCACTTATGTCATTTAAACCAATATCCAAGATTGCAACATCTGGCTTAAATTCGTGGAAACTTTGGATGGCACTCTTGCCATCTGCAGCTTTCACTACCGAATATCGGGCATCCATCAATGATTCTGCGATCAAAGATCTAAGCGCTGAATCGTCTTCTACTACCAGGACGGTCTGACTCAATTTATTTTCTCCTCTATTTTTAACTCGACTTTGACTTCATTTATTGCTGCATCTCTTAATCTGGACAAGTGGCTCGGACTGCGTTCGTTAGCAGACTCTGCCAATAGGTTTTGTAATTGCTCGGCTAACTCTCTAAATTGAAAAGTTCCCAGAGTGCCTTTTAGGCGATGTAGCAATTTGGAAAGATTTGTGAGTTCGCAATTTTCCAAGTCGCGAAGTGCGTCATTAAGCACCAAATTCCTATGAACATCGACAAAGTTCTGAACTCTGACGCTCTCTCTAGTCATTTAATGAGGCCAATCTCAGAGCAATTTGGGGGAGAATTGCAGTGTCGAATGGTTTCCTTATTATCCAGGCTGCACCAAGATCGAGATATTCATCATCAGGTACTGAAACATCAGCTGTCATCACCGCAACAGGCAAGTCGTAATCGACTGCCATTTTTAGCACTGAACGTCCACCTTGGTGGCTATTTAATTGCATATCGGTAATTACTGCATCCATGGTGTATTGATCCATTAACGTCATCGCCTCAAATTCACTCTTTGCAAGATGTAAATCGATATCTGGGTAGGATAAAAAAAGAAATTCGATTAAAAGTCCTAGTTGCGCATCATCTTCAACTATTAGTAGTTTTATAGTCATTTTGTCTCTCCTTTCTTACGTGGCAGGAACAAAGTAAAGGAGACATCACGATTATGGTTTTTCAATTCAATTCTGCCGCCACATGTGTTTAAGTATTCATGTGCAAGGTAAAGACCAAGACCAGTCCCATCCTCTTTTCGGCTAGTAACAAAAGGCATGAAGATACGATCCGCAATTTGTTTTGGAATTGCTGGCCCATCATTTGAAATTCTCAATATCAAGTAGTCCGAAGTAACATCATTACTACAATCAATGCTCACCTTGCCGTTTCCGTTTAGAGCATGACCAGCATTTTCGAGGATATTTTCGATAATTCTCTCAACTTGTTCGATGTTTGCAAAAATCAGACCGTTTACATCTGAGCCCTGCTTAATATCGAGGATTACATTTGGTCCCACCAGATTTTGAAACTGCTCGCTTTTTGCGTTAAGGAATTCCAATATCTCAATCTCTGAGTTTTCTAGGACTTGAATTCTGGCGATCTCGCTTATCTTTTGAGATACGCGTAACGCTCTATTGGCTGAAATCTTTAAATTTTCCAGTATTTTAGCCCCGCTATCAGTTGATATCTCACCATCGAGTAATTTTGTAAATCCTTGGATTGCTTGAGAAATATTTCCGAAATCGTGAGCAATTCCCTGGGCAAATTTCTGAACCTGCGCTATGTGGGTTCTGCTGTTTTCTAACTCTTCATATTGTAATTTCTCGGTCACATCTGAATTAATCGCAAGAATTTTGCGAGTGCCAGCTGGTCCATTACTTGCAAAAGAAATGGATGTTCTTATGATTCGATCACCAGCTTCTGAAGGGGCCACAATGGTGGCAAATCCATTTTTATATAACTCTTCTATGGCATCGCGCATTAATTGCTGTTTACCTGAGCTCAAGTTCTCGATGAATTTTTCCTGCGTCAAATGACTGCCATCTGGAAAGTAGAGTTCTGCGACCCCAGAACCTTCATCTAAAACCACAATCCAGATATTTAGATTCTTGAGTAATTCTCGTATCTGAAGTTGTGAAACCTCTACCTCTTCGCGGTAGTTAACTAATTCGGATATATCGGTACCTGAAACAATCATTCCGCGTGGTGAACCTGAATAATCCCATCTGACAATTTTTCGATACAGCAAAGCCTTGGAATTAGTTGTAGCTCTCGAGAGTAGATCTATTTTTGGCTCTCCCGTTTTCCAGACCTCTTGAAGTGAAATCACCATCTCGGAATTGGATTCAGAGATGTAGGTATCTGTCGTGGGATTGTAATTTGTTAGATTGAAATTGGGATTAAAAAAGAGGGTTCGCAACTCTGAATAGTCACCAAAGACTTGTTCATATATCGAGTTAAGCAACACAGTCTGATCAATAAAATCAATGACTAGAACCGAGTGATTAATCGCTTCTAAAATCGCGGAGTTACGCGAAAATTCTATGTGCTCTCGCGCCAGTTGTCTCTGAGTTTCAGTTATTTCAGTGATTTGTATCAGAAGTACTTCACCAATTCTGGATATCTGGCAATCAGAAATCTCTCCTTTTCTCAAATTATTATCGATAATATTTCTTGATAAGCCATCTGCAGCAGTTGTTTTTAAGGCATTTACAAATTCATGGTGTGATGAAGATTCGATTTGATCAATCAAATTTCGACTTTTAGCATTCATGAAGTTGGGGTTGATAAATTTACTGGCACTTTCATTCATGGTAATCACATTAAGCGCCAAATCGCAGATTATGTGTGCAGTCTTTAAAGACTTCATTGCCAATTGAGTATCTCTTGCCAAAGTCTGCTCCACTAGTACCTCCAAGAGCATTGAAGCCCTGCATCCTCGCAAAATGTTCGCAAATCGCGACAATGGGTGGTCAAATCTTGATGGTGTCGCGATGTATTCGCAGGGTCTTTGCAATTCTTTTTGAAAAAGATGTTGTTCAAATCTGGCAGAGAATCGTCTATCAGATCCAAAACATATGAATTCAAATATAAGGGAGAAATGGATGAAACATCTGACCAGTCGGTTCTTAAAAACTGGCGCTGTTGCTACTGTAATAAGTGGCGCAGTTTTAGTCTTTGGAAATAGTGTATTTGCCGGCTTAAATGCCACAGTTTCTGGAGCAAATGCCTCAAATGCAGGAACACTAGTTCTTTCAAGCTCCAATAACGGAGTTGGTTTTTCGCAATCAGTCAATAATTTAGCGCCAGGTGATGTGGTAAATCGCTATATCACTCTGACAAATAGTGGCACGCTCGATGCTCAAAGCTTGGGCTTAGCAGTGACTGCAACTGGGACAAATACCTTGATAAGCGATGGAATAGCCCCAGCTACTAATAAAGCCCTCACTTTAGCGGTCTTTTCTTGCGCTGGCGGTACATGGAATACGACGACCGGTATCTGCTCGGGCACAGTTACCACCGAGATTACTTCAACTACGCTTGCTGATTTTGCTAGCAAAAAGAATTTCAGTGCTACCTCAACCCTAAATGCAAGTGGAGCCGTAAATTTACAGATGCAATTAACACTCCCGGACCAGAATGAGACCACGGTTAATGGAGTAGCGCCAGCCAACACAATACAAGGTGGATCAGTCTCCCTGTCTTACTTATTTAGTCAAGCACAGCGCACCAACACGACAACCAACAGCTAATTTAAAAAGGGAGTCACTAAAGTGAAGAGAGCGATCCAATGATCAGATCAACACACCTTAAAAGTTCCAAATTCATGGTGTTAGTTATGACATTGGTTCCCTCTCTTTTCACTTCTTTAAGTCCTGCAGTTGCCCTAGTCATTACAAATAGCGTCACAAATATCAATGGCGAAACTGGTGCTTGGTCTAGCGCGCTAGCAACGGCAAGTGGATCAAGTACTAACAACGCTTATCAAATAATCTGGACTGGTAATGCAAACCGGCAAAATGAACTCTTAGCTGTCGTCAATACCGGAAATTTTGATTTAATCGCAACCCATCTAACTTTTAGCAGCGTAAAGAGCAATGGCGATACTACTAACCCGCCAACTCTAACTTTCGAAACCTGTTCAGGTACCTGGAACCTGACTACCTTTGCATGCTCTGGAACCATAACCCAGATTGGTAGCAGCACATCTGGTCAGATAGATATAAACCGCTATTTAACACCTGGAAATAGATCGGTAATTAGAGTTACCAATGCCAGAAACAATAGTGGCAATTACATTACTACCTTTAATAGTAGAACTTTTAGAAGTGATATTCGTTTTGGAATCGTAATAAATTCATGAAGAAAAAAGCGTCGACTCTGTTCTATCTGGTATTGATAATTGGGACTCTGATATCAGTCAGATACGCTTTACATCATCAATTGCGCATAGTGCATGTAGTCTCTAATTCAATGTCCCCTGAATTCAGCAAAAATGATTTAATTCTGGTAGGCAGCATCAAGAGCGCAAATTTAAAGAGGCATCAAATAACAATATTGCCTTCATTGGATAAGGCCGGGATCTATTACGCTCACCGAATCATCTCAATAGAAAAAACTAGTGATGGAAGGATCTTGGTTAGCACTAAGGGAGATGCCAATCCGGTGGCGGATGATGAAAAATTAATAATTGAGAGTGCAATGACCCCGGTTTATCTAGGGGTGATTCCCATTTCAAAAGCGCCTGGATTATTGGGAAATGCAGCCGTTTTCTTTGGGCTAGCCACCTCTCTGACACTAGCACTTCTCTCGCTTTCATTTATGCAAAGTGCTCTACGAAGAAGGAGTCGCAAACATGCAGCATCCTAAAATTAAAGACTTATTGGATTTAGCGATCAAGTCTAACTGTGATGGTTATTCCATCTGGCGTGCAAAAAGGGATAGACAGAATCAAATTATTGACTTTGAACTGATTTACTCTAGTGATGCTGCCGTCGATCCAACAAAGATGGCCACTGCAAAGTTGGTTCACAAGCTAATGAATGAGGTGATCATGGACGGCGATGCTGAGCGAGTCAAGAGCGCGCTAAGAAACGCGTTAAAAGCTTTTGAGACTAGCGGTTCAAAACACCGAGCTCAGAATATCGATGGATGGATGACCAACACTGAGAGCACCATCATTCCGCTAACTAAAGATGAAGTTCTAATTACCTATGTGAATAAAAGCCAGGCAAAGATCATTCATAATAATCATTGGATATCAGACCATGACCCGCTCACTGGCCTAATAAATCAAGTGCTATTAGATGAACTTATTAGCCAAGCTTTGATGCAGTTACAATTACATTCCGAGCCATTTGCTTTTGGGATAATTGATTTAGATGATTTCAAGAATCTCAATAAGAATTTTGGAGTTGCACTTGGAGATCAGGTGTTACGTAATTTTTCGGAGCTACTGAAAGATAAATTACGTAAGAGTGATCGGATAATTAGACTTTCGGAGGACGATTTTGCGGTAGTGCTGCGAGATACGCACGATATCTCTGAAATCACAGCATTGAGCAAGAATCTCATGCACGGTGCTGCCAGAGGTTGGCGGATAAATGACGAGCATATATCTTTGAGTTTTTCTGCTGGATTTGTATTAGTGGGCGATTATCATGTTGAGCCTCGGGAAATCTTTCATCTGGCGCAAGAGCAGATGTTCAAGGTGAAAAACCAAGGCAAGAACGGGGCAATTTCAACTATCTTGCATGGGATGGTGGCCAATTAATTGTCAACGATTGGCCAGCCAGACTTGTAGGGCATGTCCTGAGACTTCAACTCGGTCCGATGGCATTGCAAGAACTGGGTTGTAACTATCGGTCTTTTCCATTGAATCAAAGATGCAACGATAACTTTTTCCCCAAGCCTCATCAGGCAGAGTAAAAGTTGTGGATGCTCCGGATGAGTTCATCATTAGCATCAAGCCATTCTTGGGTCCAGCTTCTAGAAATACCGTCAAGGATCTCTTATCGCCATCTGACCAATGTTCGTCCTTCATTTCGTTGCCAGACAAACTAAACCAAGCAATATCTTTTCTCTCAGTTCCAGTATCCATTTTGCCCGTAAAGAACTCAGAAGTGATATCTGATAAGTAAGTTTTTCTGATTCGAATCAATTCAATGAAAGCGTTTTTTAGATCCAGCCGAGATTCATCTGGCGACCAATCTAAAGCCCACCCACCAAACCAAGCTTCAGAACTATTCCAGTTACTAAAATCTAATTCAACTGGCAAAGTGAAAGCATTATTGGATCCATGTTGCGTTCGGCCAACTTCATCACCCATAGTAATCATTGGAACTCCAGATGAAAGTAGCAGCGTTGCAAGAATTGACTTCTGAAGCGAAGCGCGAATTTGATTTATCGTTACATCTTCAGTCGGTCCCTCAATACCGACATTCCAAGAGCGATTTGCGTTGTGTCCATCTCGATTCTCTTCACCATTAGCTTCATTACGCTTCTCTTGAAAAGAGACAAGATCATTTAAAGTAAAACCATCATGCGCGGTCACAAAATTAATTGAAGAGGTTGGTCCTCGAAAGTAGAAGATATTGCTAGATCCAGCAATTGACGAGGCAAGAGCGCTGACCCCTTCGCCATAGCCTCTAGAAATGTCTCCTAACCAGAATTGTCGGATTGCATCTCGGTAATAGTCGTTCCATTCACGCAAAGGATATTGAAACTCTCCGAGTGAGTACCTGGAGATATCCCAAGGTTCAGCGATTAATTTCAACTGGCGTAATACCGGGTCTGCAGTAATGGCCGCAAAAAGCGCTGAATCAATCATTTTTCCGGTGCGATTTAGTGAGGTCGCAAGATCAAATCTAAAGCCATCAACACCGATTACCTGAGTCCACCAGCGTAAAGAATCTATTACGAGACGCACACCGTGTGGCTTGCCAGCGCTAAAGGTATTTCCACAACCAGTGTTATCAAGGTAATGGTCGGTGCCACCATGTCGATACCAATTTCGATTATCAATTCCTTTAAATGAAAGATGTGGCCCTCCAGGTCCGCCTTCGGCAGTGTGGTTATAAACCACATCTAAGATCACTTCAATCCCAGCATCATGCAATCGATCTACGGCAGCCTGTAATTCTGTGATCACGTCGTTGGTGGCTGCATAATCTCTGTGTGGCGCACTAAATGCAATTGGGTTATATCCCCAATGATTTTGACGACCACGCGCCCAGATTGCAGGTTCGGTCGTAAATTCATGAATTGGCAATAATTCAAGCGCTGTTACCCCAAGAGTTTTTAAGTATTCAATGGTTGATTGATGAGCAAGCGCTTTGTATGTTCCGCGTTCGGACTGAGGAATTGCTTGATTATTCCAAGTTAAACCTTTTACATGGGCCTCATAAATAACTGTATCTTGCCAATTGATTCTGGGATAGTTTATTTGGCGAGGTTGATGAGCTGTTACAACTGATAACGGAATAAATTTTGCAGAATCTCTTAGATCCATTTTTGTGCTATCCCCGCTACCAAATCCATCGGAAGATTCATGTCCGTAGATTTCTGCAACATATTGCAGATTCCGATCTAATTCATGTGCGTAAGGATCAATCAATAACTTATTCGGATTAAAGCGTGCGCCACGTTCTGGTTCCCAAGGGCCATAAACTCGATAGCCATAGCGCTGACCGACTCGCACTCCTTTTAGGTAACCATGAAAGATTGGGCCATTGCGATGCGTGAGTGAGTATCTGGTTTCCACCAATTTCCCATTGACTTCATCGAAGAGGCAGAGCTCCACCGCATCGGCAGCCTCTGCCCAGATCGCGAAGTTAGTGCCTTCCTCGGTAGGCATCGCACCCAAATAACGTGGATCGGCCTGAAGCATGGAGAGCAGTCTGCCCGTTAAACCTAAATTGAACCTAAATTGAACCTAAATTGAACTTAAATTGAACCTAAAAACACTTCGGAATAGGTGTGGGGGTTGGCAGTCTTACTGCAGCGACTCTGTAAATATCAAAGACTACCCACCAGTAACATAGCCCCATGAGGATTGCAGTAACCGTAAAGCAAGTTCCCGATTCCTGGGCAGAGAAGAAATTTGTAAACGGTCGAATCGATCGCGAGAGCGTTGATGCAGTGCTAAATGATTTGGACGAATATGCGATCGAAGAAGCGCTACGAATTTGTGAAGCAAATGGTGGCAGCGTTGATGACGGTGGCGAACACACCATTACTTTGATTTCGATGGGTCCTGCTAGAGCGCAAGAGGCAGTACGCAAAGGCCTATCAATGGGCGCGACCAATGCAATTCTAATAACTGATCCAGCGCTCGCAGGCGCAGATGCGATGGTTACTTCGGAAGTGCTAGCTAAAGTCATAGCCGATGGCGGATATGACTTCGTGATCTCAGGCGTTGAAAGCACTGATGCTCGAATGTCGGTGATTCCTGCGATGTTAAGCGCACGCTTAAATCAAGCACAATTAACTTTTGCAAATAAAGTTGAAGTTGATATCGCTAACAAAAAGATTTCTATTAATCGCATCACCGATACCGGAGAAGCGGAGTTGGAGGCTAATTTTCCTGCCGTAGTTAGCGTGGTGGAGAAGATAAATGAGCCGCGCTATCCATCTTTCAAAGGCATTATGGCTGCAAAGAAAAAAGAGATAGTAATTAAAGACCTAGCAACTATAGGTGGTGCAGATACTTCTTCTTGGACAGAGGTAATTGAAGCAAATGCCAAACCGCCAAAGGCTGCAGGGCTAAAAATTGAAGATGATGGCAGCGCTGCTACAAAATTGGTGGATTTCTTAGCGGAGCGGAAATTGATATGAGCAAAGTTTTAGTTGTAGCAGATAATCCAAAAAATACCGCAGAGTTGGTTAGTGCAGCGTCCGATGTCGTAGTAGTCGAATCTAGGTCGGCTAAAGCCATCGCTGAATATGCAAAGAACAACGGCATTGGTGCGATCTTTGTTGCAGCAACCATGGATGGAAAAGAGTTAGCTGGACGTCTGGCAGTGGAATTGCAATCTGGCATCATCACGGATGCAATCGCAGTAGACCAAAATTTTGTAACTACCCAATCAATTTTTGGAGGTAGCTACACAGTTAAGGCGAAGGTTTCACGCGGTATACCAGTAATTGCAATTAGACCTAATTCCTTAGCGCCTGCAGCTAGCGTTCCAGATGCAATTAAATTAGAGGGCAATGATCATCCGTTAGTCACAGTTAAATCTACGAAAGCAAAAAGTAAAGGCGCAAGACCAGAGTTAACCGAAGCAAAGATTGTGGTCTCCGGCGGTCGGGGTATAGATGGAAATTGGAGCGCTGTTGAGAAGTTCGCGGATTCTTTAGGTGCAGCAGTTGGCGCTTCTCGCGCTGCGGTAGATGCAGGTTGGTGTAGCCACGATATGCAAGTTGGACAAACTGGAAAGACCGTAAGTCCAGATCTTTACGTGGCTTGCGGAATTTCTGGCGCCATTCAACATAAAGCTGGCATGCAAACGTCGAAGACAGTCGTGGTTATCAACAAAGATCCCGAGGCCCCGCTCTTTGAAATCGCAGACTTTGGCATCGTTGGAGATCTAACCACTGTGCTCAATCAGGCTGCAGATTTGATTAAAGCTCGAAAATAAATGCCAAGTAGAATTGCCTAATGGCAATTTACATGGATCATGCGGCAACTACGCCCATCACAGAAATTGCCCTATCTGAATTCAATAGACAGTTAAAAGAGATCGGCAACCCCTCTTCGCTACATGTATTTGGTCGCGAGACCCGCCGTGCTCTGGAAGAGGCGAGGGAGAAGTTAGCTAGATTCATAGGTTGCGCGCCAGGAGAAATAATCTTCACCGCATCTGGTACCGAAGCTGATAACTTGGCGATTAAAGGTTTGTACTGGAAGTCAGGAAAGAAATTAATTTTGGTCTCAGCAATTGAACATCACGCTGTATTAGACCCGGCAAACTGGTTGGTGGAAAAAGAAGGTGCAGAGTTAATTGAAATTCCCGTGACACCTCAAGGAGTTATCAACCTAGAATCTCTAAAAGAAATTATCGAAAAGCGCGGTCCAGAAATCGCTTTGATTTCAGTAATGCACTCAAATAACGAAACTGGTGCGTTGCAACCAATCTCAAAAATCATCGAACTAGCTGGGGAGATTCCAGTTCATTCAGATGCGGTGCAATCATTATTAAAAGTTCCAGTGGAATTTGCGGGATTAACAGCTTTGACAATCAGCGCTCACAAGATCGGTGGACCGGTTGGCGTGGGTGCGCTAGTACTTAAGCGTGGCCTTGATATTCCTGCGCTTTTACATGGCGGTGGTCAAGAACGCGAAATTAGAAGTGGCACCTTAAACGCGCCAGCGATATGTGCTTTTGCAGCTGCTATCACCGAATATCCATCGGAAGAGATTGCCAAGTTACGGGATCAATTAATTGAAGGAATAAGAAGTGTGGTGCCAGATTCGATAATCAACACACCAAAAGATTCGCTACCTGGAATCGTGAATGTTACTTTTCCTGGCACCACTGGCGAAACACTTTTATTGTTGATGGACATGGAAGGTATCGCATGCTCAACCGGGGCAGC
>JACCDI011041281.1_pt1 | contig 33472 bp, 25 predicted proteins | sample 7442791 | NCBI WGS metagenome assembly JACCDI01 (sample SAMN15323434, study PRJNA562643) | freshwater metagenome | isolation source: river surface water | place: USA:Blue River Watershed | collected 2017-08-15
ATGGACAAGAAAAGACGAATAGTAGATTACAGCAATGTTCCTGATGATATCCTGAACAAACTGGGAGAGCTGTACCCAAATGGTTACGAACGTGATGTCATTAAATTCCCTAATGCAAAAGGAGAAATGATCTCAGCTGTAAGAGTTGAAACTGATGATACAATCTTTTTGATTAAAGTATCTTCTCAGCTAAAACAAATGTTTGATGATCTGGATATTGAAGAAATGGATTTCAGCAATGAAGAAAAAGATGAGATTGGTGGCGACGACGACGACGATGGCGATCAGTACAGCAAAGACAAACCAATGGACGATTACGAAGATTAAATATCTTTAACAAGTTATAGAACCCGCCTAAAAAGCGGGTTTTTTTTATTAAAAAAGAGGGAGAAATTCTTCCATTTTCATGCCTCGCGACCCTTTAATTAAAATTAAAGCATCTTTCAGATTGAGGTGTTCAACAAACTCAAAAGCTTCTTTTTTAGCGGCAAACTTATGAGATTTATTATCCTTAGTGGCGGCAAAAGCTTTTCCTACTAAAATTGCCTCACAATCAATCAGGCGATCACATAAATTTGCAATAGCCTGGTGTTCGCTGGCTTCAAAATCACCAAGTTCAAACATATCTCCGAGAATAACCCATTTTTTACCAGCCATCCCTTCCATTGTTTTCAAAGCCATCTCGACACTACTCGGATTGGCATTGTAGGCATCCAGCATTACTGTATTACCTTTACTAGTGCGAATTACCTGTGAGCGGTTATTACTTGGCTTATACCTTTGAATACCTTTATTGATTAATCCTAAAGGAATATTAAAGTGCTTGGCAACACATAAAACCGCAATAATATTCTGTAGATTGTGCCAGCCTGGCAATACTGAATGAAAATGTGTACTCTCGTAGTTAAATTCAATCTCTGGTACTGTTTGAACAAATTCAACTTCCTCAGAATTGGTTGAATAGCCAGTATAATACTTGAGACGTTTACTCATAGAGTTCAGCCATGAGTCATCCATATTAACAAAAGCATATCCATCTGTTTTAATTAAGTAATCAAACAGTTCACTCTCTGCTCTTGCCACACCTTCAATAGAGCCGAACCCTTCCAGATGCTCTTTGCCAATATTGGTAATCAACCCAAAATCTGGTTTAACAATCTGACATAACTCTTCTATATCACCTGCTTTATTAGTTCCCAGTTCTATTACAGCCAATTGATGATGCTCTCTGAGCATTAGCAGAGTTAATGGAACACCAATGTGATTATTTAAATTACCTGGTGTGAAATGTGTCTCATACATAGTAGAAAACACAGAGACCATGAGCTCCTTGGTAGTGGTTTTCCCGTTACTACCTCCTATTCCAATTATTCTGGCCGGCATTAATACTCGATGATATTCAGCCAAATCCTGCAAACACTTTAATGCGTTATCAACAAGTATTATTCTCTCGTCGTCGTATAATTTCTCGTCAGCAATCACATAAGAAGCACCCTTTTCCAGTGCCTGCATAGCAAATTCATTGGCATTAAAATTATCACCTTTCAATGCCAGAAACATGGCACCAGGCTCTATTTTCCGGGTGTCCGTAGAGAGGTTCATATTACAGCTGAGATACAACTGATAAATAGATTGTATGTTCATAGTCATCCGCTGACAAAAATAGGATTTTTAAAATTCTTGTGCAGCGTATAAAGAAATTTTGTGTCTTATTTTGTATATTTGTGTTAGTCCTATGAAATATATAAAACATTTGTTGCTGCTTTTTCTGGCTCTGTCATTAACAGAAAGTGTAAATGCTCAGAAATTACCATACTACCTTTCTGATAGTTTATTTTTTCTGGATGCCAGTAACCAACTTCTCCCTAAAGCGACTAATGGTGGCTTTCATTGCCCTCAATTCAGTCCGTGCGACCTCAATGGAGACGGCAAAAAAGACATTGTTGTATACGATAAATTAGATGGTAGTATCAGCACTTATATCAATAAAGGGGCTAGTGGAGAAGTGAAATATCAGCTTGACAACAGATATGCAGCCTATTTCCCAAAAATGCGCGCCTTTGCCTGGATGTTGATGCGCGATTTTAACAACGATGGCTATGAAGACATTTTCACCATCGGTCCCCAAAGTTATGTGGTTTACAAAAACATTTCTTACACTGTTACTGGCCGACCAGCGTTCGTAGAACTTCCAGCCTTACAATACCGCAATATGAGTGCATCAGGTTCTAACATCGAATACAATGCAATGTCAACGCCTTCTATTCACTTACCTGGCATTTACGACATAGATTTTGACGGTGATTTAGACATTATGAGTTACTCTAATGTCGGTGGTGCCATTACTCTGTGGATGAATTATCAGGTTGAAATGGAATTACCTTCCGACAGCATGAAGTATTTTCTGGTGGATCTTTGCTGGGGCTATTTCAACGATAACGATTGCAATAGCTATATCGTTAACACTTGTTCCGAAAGTTTCTGGCGTCTGTACGGACCGCGACATACCAATGGCTCTTCAATTACGCTTTTCGATGCCGACAATGATAAAGACATCGACTTGCTGATAGGCAACGAAGGTTGTAGTCATATGACCATGCTGTACAACGCTAAAAATTCCCATAGCACACACTATGATTCATTCTATCTCTATGACACCAATTATGTTGCACCTAATAACAGAGCTTCTGTTTCTATATACCCTGCAGCCTATTTCATGGATCTGGACAATGACGGTAAACGCGACCTTATTTACGCACCCAATTCTACCAACTATCAATACATGATTGAAGAAATTAACCAGGTTAGATGGTTCAAAAACATGGGAACAGATAGTTTCCCAGTGTGGGGACAACAGCAAGCCTTATTTACTAATGAGATTATTGATAATGGCAACCATAGCTCCTGGGCAAGCAGCGACTGGGATAAAGATGGCGACCTCGATCTGATAGCCGCAGTAAATGGGAATGCATACAGCACCAGGGATACGGCAGACAGAATTTATTTGTATGAGAATGTTGGGACTTCCCGATCTGCCCAATTCAAACTTAAATCTGCCAATTTTGGAAATTTCATTGCGGAAAGAATCAACAGCCTGACCATAGCAACTGAAGACATGGACAACGATGGCAAAACAGATTTGATATGTGGGAATGATAAAGGTGAAATTTTGTTTTACAGAAATACTTCAGGTTCTGCCAATACCCTAAGCCCAAGCTTCCAGAAATCCAATTCAAGTTTTACTGGATTCAATATCGATATCGGTGGATTCAGTGCTCCTGCAATTGCGGATATCAACCGAGATGGCCTAAAAGATTTGGTAATCGGCAGAAACGACAGCATGCTAAGTTACTATAGAAACATTGGAACACTGAGTACACCAAACTTTAGTGTAGTTACCAGTAAATTTGGCAATATCAAAGCTTTTGATTCTATTGGATTCCAATATATTTACGACGACACCTTTGCTATAATAGGCTATTATCCGGTATATGAAAAAGCCACATACTCAAAACCTGCTATTATGGATTTAGACGGCGATGACACATTGGAAATTATTGTAGCCAATTCACTTGGCACCATCAGAATTTACGAGATAGATGGCTCTAAGCCGACAGGCAACTTTAAACAAATAGACTCATTCTTATATAGAAAAGGCGTGCAAGGAGAAAAATTCTTCAACCCAGACCTTGGCAATTTCACATCAGTTTGCCTGGCAGATTTAAATCTTGACAGTGTACCAGAAATGATTATTCCAGGCAACAGAGGAGGAATACAATACATTAAACCAGCTTTCGCACATAAACGACATGTATCTGTAAAGGATGTTGTTTATAAGGTCATCAATGGTTTCCCGAATCCAGCGTCTCAAAGTATTGAATTTGCCATCAATAAAGGAGAAGCTTTAAATCTGGAAGTATATAATAGTCTGGGGCAATCAATTCCTGTTAAATATTCAGAATCAGACAATATTTTAACTATTAACACTTCAGGTATTAGTTCAGGTTTTTATATCGTCAATATCCGTCTGATAGATAACACCATCTACACGTCTAAGTTCCAAGTCATACACTAATGTCCAGAAGTGCCCAGATAGATCAGTACATTTTAAAGTCGGCCGACTTTGCACAGATCATCCTGGAGCACATGCGTCATTTGGTGCATACGGCTTGCCCAGAGATTGAAGAAACATTGAAATGGGGCGCACCAAGCTTTGTCTATAAGGGAAAAATATTGTGCGGCATGGCTGCTTTCAAGAAACACTGCGCCTTTGGCTTTTGGAACAGCGAAAACATAGACGACAAACACGCCATACTCGAGAAGGTTGGTCGCACCGCCATGGGTAATATGGGACGCATAGAATCATTGGATCAATTACCTGACAGCCAATACATCATTCAATTGATTCAATCTGCCAAGGCGCAAATAGATGCCGGTAATTCAAAGCCCAAAGCCAAACCTATCAGCAGAGTCCTTATCATTCCAGATAGTTTAAAAAGCGCATTAATAAACGACCATGAAGCCAATGCATTCTTTGAAAGCTTAAGTACTTCTCAGAAAAGAGAATACGCAGAATGGATTTTAGAAGCCAAAACAGAGGCAACCATCAATAAGAGGTTAATAACCACGATAGAGTGGTTAAAAGAAGGGAAAACCAGGAATTGGAAGTACCAAAAAAGCAATTAAGCAGCTACAGGTTGATAGCCTAGCTGGTGCATCATTTTAAAATGAGAACTCATTGCTTCAGCGAAGGAAGTAAATTCATTGTGTTTCACATTGTATTTAGCAGCCACTTCTCTAACTATTTTGCGAATTTGAGGATAGTGAACGTGACTCACTTTAGGGAACAAGTGATGCTCAACCTGAAAATTTAAGCCACCTAAAGCCCAGGTTAAAAACTTGTTATCCGGACAAAAATCGTAAGTGGTTTTCATTTGGAAGATTGCCCAGTCTTCGTCGATGGCTAACACCCCAGTTTCCTGAGCATCTGCATAAGCTGCTCCTTCTACAACGTGAGCCAGTTGGAATACCACTGACATGACAACTCCCATCACAAAGTTATAAAACAGAAAACCCACAATAAATTTAGAAAAACCTAAGACCATAATTGGCACTACAATGTAGAATCCAACATAAAAAAGCTTGGTGATCCAGAAACTTAAATGGTCAGCCAATTTCTTTTTAGGTAAATCTGTTGTATGTACTTTATCTGTGAAATATTTTTGAGAATCCATCCAGAATACCCAAAACATCACCGACACACCGTATAAAACCAGCATATACCAGCTTTGATATTTGTGCATTCTGTTATAAGGTTGATTAGGAGACATTCTTAGGAACGGTGGTTTAAAAATATCATCATCAACCCCATCCACATTGGTATATGTGTGATGAAGTACATTGTGTTTCACTTTCCAAAAGCGACTTTCAGCACCAAGGAAATTCATGCTATAGCCGAATACTTCGTTGATATTACTATTGTTTGAAAATGCACCGTGACAAGAATCGTGCATCACATTGAAGCCTATAAAAGCCAGGAAAGTTCCGAAAACTGCCAGCAAAGAAAAAGTAAGTAACAAAGATTCAGGCTGAACAAAAACCAATACATAGTATATAGCTAGAACAACGGCAAACATAAAAAAAGCTTTAAAATAAAGCTTAAAGTTGCCGCGCTGACTCATATTATTGTCTTTAAAATATTGTTTAACGCGATCGTTTAATTCAATATGGAATTGTCTGTTGTTAGTAGCAAATGATACTTGAGGCATATTTTTCTATTGGGCACAAAAATAAGTAAACTAACACGAATATTAAGCAGGTTGAGGAAAATCACTCATTGGAACGTAAACAACTCAAAAACAAGACATAAAGCATTTGAAAAAATCAATATATAGATATATTCTATTCAAACTAAGATAACAATCAGTTAAAAAAACAGAATTAATGAGTTCGTTGAAAATCCCTTTTATAAAAAACAGAAAAAAACAGACCTTTGCCACATGTTAAAGGTCCAGTCATTTACATTTAATCCATTCAGCGAAAACACCTATCTGGTATACAACGAGCAAGGCGACGGCATCATCTTTGATCCGGGCACCTATACGGCTTACGATGAGCAGGAACTAAGTGAATTCATCAGTTCAAACAACATAAAACCAAGATATTTAATAAATACCCATTGCCATATTGACCATATATTCGGTAACACCTACATTGCAGAGAAATACCAATTGGAATTATATGCCCACGTTAACGAAGTTCAGATTCTGGAAATGGGGGCAGCCTCTGCAGCAATGTATGGCTTGCAATACTATCCATCGGTTAAAATAGTCAATTTTATTGATGAAAAAGACATGATAATACTGGGTAAAGACCAATTGAAAATTTTGTTTACTCCTGGTCATTCTCCTGGAAGTTTAAGTTTCTATAATGCTGAAGCTGGCTTTGTCATCTCCGGAGATGTCTTATTTCAAGGCAGTATAGGCAGAAGCGATTTACCAGGAGGCAAGCACGAAGTGCTTTTATCATCAATCCGTACAGAATTATTCACCTTGCCTGAAGACACCATTGTATACTCTGGACATGGTGCACCAACAGATATCGGCACAGAGAAAAGGTATAACCCTTTCTTTAACTAGTTATTTAGGTTCTGAAAAAGCTTGCAGATCAAACAATAGAGAGAATCTCAATTGATTTTGCAGAGGGTGTCTTTGAACAAATGGTACAAGGTAAGCGGCATCCAAACCAAAAAGTTTGTAGCGAAGACCGAAACCAAAAGTCATGTATTTTCTGTTACCTTTTGTAGTTGGCTCGTGGAAGTAACCACCTCTCAGCATAAATTGTTTAGCGTAGGTGTATTCAAGACCAAAAGAGTAGTTCCATTCTTTCATCTCTTCTTTGAAACCACCTGGAGCATCAGCAAAAGATTTCAATGCTGCAGTAATAACAGGATCATCACTCTTCGTTCTTTCGTAAACGATATTATTATCGATGTCCATAGAATCACCACCAGTATAGTTTTTAAGAATATTAACCCCTGGAGTTGGAGCCATTAATTTGTTCAGGTCGAACATAGCGGTGATTGAGTTAAACTGGTCGATATCATAAGACCAGGCAGTACCAATCTTGAACATCGCCGGAAGAAATTCACGGTTAGTTTTGTCAGAATAGGTAATTTTAGCACCAAGGTTTTGAAGGTTAATCCCTACAGAATATTTAAGCTCTTTCTTTTCACCCTTCACCTTCATTTTAGTTTTGCCATTATAGATAGCAGACAAATCACCGGCGCCACTTCTACCTACTTTAGGAGTAATACCATTAAGAGGACGGGTACCAGCAAGGTTAGAATTGATGTATTTCAAGGTTGTTCCGATTGCCCAGTGTTTACTCAACTGAGTGGCGTAACATACATCGATGGCATATTCACTTGGATTGAATTTACCCAGCGGGTTTCCAACATCATCAGTGAAATTAATTTCACCGAATGAGAAAAAACGGAAAGAGCCACCAAGAACAGAGCGTTTGTTGATTCTACCATATCCAGCTAAATAGTTATAAGAAATACCTGGCACCAAACTTCTTAGCCAAGGCGCATAAGAGGTCGCTATACCTGCATTTTTCTCAGCAAAAGCTAATGAAGCTGCATTCCAGAAAACTGAATTTGCATCAGGTGTACTGGCAACACCAGCATCAGCCATACCAGCTCTGCGGCTATCAGGGGTTATAGTTAAAAAAGGAACTGCAGTAGTAATAACATTCTGCTGACCAGCTAACTGACTTCTGCTAATTGAATTTTGAGCCTGAGCAACTGAAACACTTGCAACAAGCGCCAATACGCCCATTGCCCATTGTACATTTTTACGGTTTAGAATTGACATTTACTAATTAAATTTTTAGTATATTTTTTTTCAATAGTTGGCAAATATAGGTAAATTTCTGATTGCTCAGTTTAATATGACCAATTTTTCAACTTTCTCGGCCTTTTTACCATCTTCTGTTGTTACAGAAAGCTTGTAGATGTATACTCCTTTCGACAATCTGTCGTCGTATTCATCTTTACCATTCCAGGCGATTTCTGAAACGTGACCTGGAGCATTGCTAACGGTTTGATCAATCGATTTGATGACCTTACCAGAAACAGTCAGAATATTGATTACAACCCTCAAGTCTTCGCCCGCATGGTTGTGATCAAAATGGAAAATGGTATTAGCACTAAACGGATTCGGATAATTCAAAACATGCTCCAGCTTTAGATCCTCGTTGTTCTTTACAACAAAATCGATACTTGTTTCATTTGAGTTATTGTATACATCCCACACTTTCAATGTATAGGTATGTTTTCCATCACTAAGGCCTTCGAGCTGGTATTTAATATCTCCGCTGGTGTATGAATTGAGTTTGGCGGTATAGAAACTATTGAGCACAAAGCGCTTTTCGTTGACAGTTCCTTTATCGATAATAGCGACAATGTCTCTGCCTATACCTATACCAGAAGTACTGATACCATTTTCATCGAATACTCTGGCTAGTAGCAATGGCGTATTATCAGATAAACCACCACTGACAAAGCTGTAATCATCAACAAACAGTTCTATTTCTGGTCCCTCGTTATCTGCGATTGGATTAATAGCTGCACCCCCTACCACAATGCCTCTGTAATTCCCGCTGGCATCAGTTTCCTGGTTCTCTGCATACATACTGATCTTTCCGAAACCATACGAATAGTTGATGTCTTTAGGCACTACAAAAGAAAATTCATAATTACCATTATTGACAGAACTCTGCCCTTTATAAAGAATATTACTATAGAGTTCGAAAGGCAATTCGGCTCCTGGTACATTATCATTATTAAGTGTTTTGAACACAGAATATTTGTCGTAAATAATAGGTTTTACAATACCATTAAAGTTACTTAATAAATTTCCCGACAAGTCTTCTAAGTGACCTTTAAAAGTAATTTTACTAAGTGCTTTTAAAGTATCCTTTCCAGATTGAATTGCAACACTATTGATGGTATCAATTTTAACGATGTATTCAGGATAATTGATGGTTAAAGCAGGATCGGCAAACAAAGTAAAACGACGGTCGTTAGAATTTGCTCCTGGCCAATTTTTTAAACGTTTATAGACCTCACCAAGTGTTGGCCATTTGTTACCAATTTTGGTGTAAACACTGCTTTCCCAAAAATATTTAGTTAGTTGGTAATTGTCAAAAGAGTTGACGACTCTGGTAGTGGTAAACATAGCCACTGCTCCACCCGAAGGCTGTGTGATGACATATTCTCCGGCACTTTTACGTTTGGCATCATCATAACGACTGAACTCACATGTTGCAGTAAAGAATACTGGTAAACTGTGAATATTGCTCATGGACATGATTAATGGTATATCCAGTACCTTTTCAGTTGCCAGATACTCTTCACCACCGTGACCGATGTAATTAAAGATCAAGGTACCTTGTTCAAACTCCTTTTTAACAGCTTGCTGAGCTTCAGGATAGCGTTGAGAACCTCCCAGATTTTGCTGTTTAAAGGCATCCAGATATACTTTTCTAACGTTAACATTTGGTTGATTGACATCTATACCATTATAAATATTTTCAAAATCAGTAACGAATTCGGTCTCCCATCCAGCATCAACATCATCCGCACAGAAAGTAACAAAATTGCGCCATTCGTCAAGTGAAGCCTTGTCTTTATAGGCGATAATTTTATCAACCATTTTATTAGCCTCATCATCACTGGTAACAGGCAAACGACTTACTGCTATTTCCAGAAATTGAGTCCCCTGCCAGGAGCCATCAGTAGAATCTAAAAATCCAAAGAAATCATCCGAACAATAGTACCCTGAAAAAATATTAGGCAGGTTCCATTTTGGCTCTGATTCGTATAGTGGAACAAAGTTGGTATTATTCGCTACTTTATCTTTGTAATCGTAGCTGGCATCGCCCATAAACATAACGTATTTCAGCTGATTTGCCGGATTTGTATTGTTGTAATAGACATGTTTAAAATAATCTCTTAAAGCAGAAATATCCTGAGAGCCAGAAGAGAATTCGTTGTAGATTTCCTGAGGCGTTACCACCTTCACACTCATATTATCTCGGGTTCTATGCCATTCGGCCAGGCGGTTAGCGGCTGAAGCCAAATCTGGGTGGGTAACAATAATAAACTGTGTAACACCTGTAGCATGTAAATTCTGATTGGCTACCAGACTTTCAAAAACTGGCACCGAGAGATTGCCATCTCCCAGAGCAAATTGTCTGATATTACCATTGCCGTAGGTTCTGAATACCCATTCACCATTATCTGTGAAGACAGATTGAAGAGCAGGATTGACTGGATCAGAAACATCCATTAACATATACGAAGAAGGCAAATCAGACAAACGGTATTCATTCACTGAATTGGCGGCGGAAGCAACGTTTCTAAATGGCATAAAAGACTCGCTGAATTTCAGTCCCCTTGCACAATGAACCTCATAATAATCCAGCCAAGCTTTGGCGCTTGAGCTAGGTTGAGCGTAGCTAAAAGTAAGGGTTAAATTAGAAACGGGACTGATCTCAGCTTTACTACTATTTTCCATGAAACATTCTTCAGCGGAAAAAATAGAAGGTAAATCAAGAACATCGCTGGTGACACCATTCATTTTCAGAACAATATTGCTATTAACTGGAGCCTGACTTCCGGCAGCATAATACACCTGAAGCATTTTAGAGTTTTGAATATTTGGTAAATTGTGTGTGAAATTATAGGTTAATTTCTGATCAAATTTCTCACCAAGAACAATTCGTCCTTCATGACAAATATTTTCGATTTCCTCCTCATGTAGTTCCAGGTAATCAAACCAATTATATGACGCATTAGCCGTTAGTGTATTACCATCACTTCTGGTAGTCATCCTTTTACCAGGAGCACCACCAAAGGTCACGAAAATAAAGGTCTTGTCAGAATAGATATTCGTTTCGTGTACAAAGCGTTGCAAAGAGGCATTATACTTCCATTTATGTGGCGATTGAGCGTAAAAAAGGATGTAATCACCATTATCCATTTTACCATCAGATTCACCAATTACCTGAATGGCATTTTCAGGAATATCATCATAGCGAAAAGCAGCATTAGCTTCTGGCAGCATACCGCCTTGATGGGTATAAACTTTAAGAGTACGAGGATCCAGAGAAGCAATATTTACACCATTGGCAGCCAGCATAGCCGCATCAATTTTATAAAAACCATCCTTTGTAACACTGAATTTAAGCCAGTTTCCAGTATTCAGAACGGAAGAAGTAGCGGCACGTTTTGAATTAAACGAAGGTTCAGAAGAAGTGGAAAAAGGAAGTCCTGGCAAAACCTTATATTTAAAACTTGTTAATCTGTAGAACTGATTTTTATCCTCCTTGAACGGACAGAGGTAGAAGACCGTTCTGATAGTAGCGCCTTCGAGCGTATGTCTGACGATTGGTTTAACCTCCCCTTTCAGATTTTTTAGTTTAATCGACCAAGATGAAGGTAAGACAGAAATTGGCTCATAAACCAAATCATAAAATTCTATCTGAGCTCTGTCTTTCGTTATAAAATTTTCAGAAAAAGAAGGCAAAACCTGAGCATCAAAATAATAATCAGAAAGGGTAAAATTGAGAGAATATGGCGCTTCAGAGGCAGTACTTTTTCCCCATTGAACAGTTTTTTCAAACTCAGAGGCAACAGATTGAGCATTAGAAGTGTTTAGTAAAAAGTAACAAATAGTGAATATAGAAAAAGCTTTAGCAGACATAATGAGAGACAAAATTAATGTTTTATGTCGGTGTTAACGATGACAAATAAAAAAAATTGCAAAAAAAATATGATATTACCGAAAAATGACAATATCTTTGTGACAATTCCGTTCAAATCACAAATGAGTATGAAAAAAATCTACGGTTTAATTTTAGGTTTAGCCAGTGTATTACAAATCAATGCACAGGACCCTGAATTTTCACAGTTCTATGCAGCCCCGGTTTACACAAACCCGGCTATGGCAGGAACAGCATTCTGCGGCAGGCAATCAGCTGGTCGTATGTCCATCAACTACAGAAACCAATGGCCAAGTTTACCAGGCACATTCAGATCATTCAATGCCAGTTACGACCAGCATTATGATAAGATTGGTGGCGGAGTTGGATTAATGGCCACTTATGACAGAGCTGGTGCAGGTTTGTTAACCACAACTTCATTTAGTGGTGTTTATTCTTATGTACTTCCTGTTAACAAAACCTTCTTTTTAAGAGCAGGTTTACAAGCTTCTTTTGTACAAAAGGCGATTGACCACACCAAACTGAGATTTGGTGATCAAATTCACCCGACACAAGGGTTTGTATTACCAACTCAGGAGCCAACTGCTAACTCTAGCGTAGTGTTCCCTAACTTTGCAGCAGGTTTATTAGCGTATTCTGAAAGATTCTACGCAGGTTTTGCGATGCACAACATCACAGAGCCAGTGCAGTCATTCTACAGCAATAACGACGGTATCGTACCGCGCAGATATACTTTCCACACAGGTGTTGTAATTCCACTTGACAGAAAGAAATTCTCACAAGCGACCTTCTCCCCTAACGCATTGTTCATGATGCAACAGAACTTTACCCAGATCAACTTTGGTTTCTACGTAAACAAAGGACCAATAGTAACAGGTTTGTGGTACAGACAAACTTTAGGTACTTATGGCAACTCTGATGCGTTAATGGTATTGTTAGGATTCAGAAAAGACCGTTTCAAATTTGGTTACTCATATGACATCACAGTGTCTTCAGCTCGTTCTGCAGCTCCTGGTAGTCACGAAGTTAGTGCTTCAGTTGACTGGTGTTTACGCGACAGACCTTTGAGATTCAAACCTTTGAGATGTCCTGATTTTTGATAAAATTTGTATTTGACACAATAAATACACATATTTGCAGTTAATATAGTATCCAACACACATAGAACAAATGAAAAGAAAGAAGAGTCTTATTGCCCTATCAACTGTTTTGGCGGCGGCATTGTTGATTACTCCATCATGTGCCAACAAGAACAAATCCAAAACAACTGGATTTGGCTACAACAGCAAGAAATGGGGCGGATTTGAAAACCACAAATACAAAGGACAGGAAACTGGTCCTGGTCTGGTTTTAGTACCAGGTGGTGCTTTTGTAATGGGATCTACAGAACAAGACGTTCTGTTTGAATACAACAACGTAGAGAGAAAAGCAACGGTTAACTCTTTCTATATGGACCAAACAGAAGTAAGTAACCTACAATACGGTGAATACGTATGGTGGTTACAAAGAGTATTTGTTACATACCCTGAAGTATACAAGCAAGCTTTACCAGATACTTTAACCTGGAGAAGTCGCTTAGCCTACAACGAACCGTATGTTGAGTATTACTTCCGTCACCCTGCCTACAAAGATTATCCTGTAGTGGGTGTTAACTGGTTACAAGCTACTGCTTTTGCAGACTGGAGAACTGATCGTGTTAACGAAATGATTCTTGACCGTGAAAAAATCCATCCTTACAAAGACAATAAAGTAATTGACCAGGATAACTTTAACACTAAAGCTTACTTAGCGAATCAGTATGATCCTGCTAACAGAAAGAAAATGAAAGGTCAGCCAAGAGACTACCGTACAAAAAAAGGTAAAAGAGATGTGGCTGTTAAAGATGGTATCTTATTACCAGAATATAGACTTCCAACAGAAGCAGAATGGGAATACGCTGCACAAGCTAACATCGGCAACTCTCAATACGAGAACACTGACGAGAAAAGAATATACTCTTGGAACGACCTTACTGTAAGAATGACTCACGGTAAAGAAAAAGACAGAGGTAAAATCATGGCTAACTTTAAACGTGATAAAGGTGACCAAGGTGGTATCGCTTCTCAGTTAAACGATGCTGGTTTCATCACTACTCCGGTGTTCTCATACTGGCCTAACGACTTCGGTCTGTATAACATGGCTGGTAACGTGAGCGAATGGGTAAAAGATGCTTACCGTCCATTAACTTTCGAAGATGTTGACGATTTCAACTCTTACCGTGGTAACGTATACACTCAGTTAAAACTGGATGCTTACGGCGAACTGGAAGAGAAAGATTCTTTAGGTCGTTTGATTTTCGAGCCAGTTAAAGATGCTGATAACATCAACAGAAGAAACTACAAAACCTCAGACAATATCGGTTACAAAGACCAATCAACCTACAACAACGAAGAGCAACAATACGAATACGGTGTAACTACCTTAATCAATGATAAAGCTCGTGTGTTCAAAGGTGGTTCTTGGAACGACCGCGCCTACTGGATGAGTCCGGGTACCCGCAGATGGTTAGATGAATCATTATCTACCTCTACTATCGGTTTCCGTTGCGCGATGATCAGAGTAGGTTCACCAATTGGTAACAGCAAAAAACGCAACAAATCACTGCCTTCCAGCGGTATTGGTCGCGGAAAGAAAAAATAACCTTTACAACTTATTGAAAAGCCTTTCAATCGAAAGGCTTTTTTTATTGCCCTATGAGATTTGATCAATATAGATTCCTTGACGTAATTAAAGACAACCTGGCAGAACTGAAGTTTATCCGCCCGACCGACATACAGTTCAAAGCCATCCCTCCTATCATGAATGGTGAGGATGTTTTAGCCATAGCTCAGACAGGCACTGGTAAAACGGCTGCATTCGCCATTCCTGTGATTGATTATATCGCTCAACAGGTTGCATCGTCAAAGAAACACTACATCCGCTGTCTGGTGATGGAACCAACACGCGAATTGTCTATACAGATTACCGAAGTATTTAATCAGATTGGTAAAGGAACCGATGTTAGAGTGTTGAATGTTTATGGAGGAGTTGAGCAAGACACTCAAATTAAAGCTCTGCAACATGGCACCGATGTTCTAATTACAACACCGGGCAGAATGTTTGATTTGATCCATCAGGGCTTTATTTCGCTTGAAAAACTTGAAATCCTGGTAGTAGACGAAGCCGATCATATGCTAGACCTTGGCTTCCTTAAAGACATTAAAGACGTCTTAAGGCATATACCAAGAAACAGACAAACGCTATTTTTCTCGGCTACCATTAACGACTCTATTAAAAAATTAGCCTATAGTATTGTCCGCAATGCCATTCGCATTCAGATATCTCCTGAAAACCCGGTAAATAAAAACATTGTTCATCAGGTAGCATTTATCGAAATGGATGATAAACGTTTTTTTCTGGAGCGTTTAGTAAACGAACACGAAGGCAGTAGAATTTTAGTATTTGTCAGAACACAGGTGAGAGCCGAAAGAGTTGCCAAAGCACTTGAACGCGCCGGCATTGCATCTGAAACGATTCATGGTGGCAAGGAACAAGCAGACCGCTTAAAGGTATTGGAGGCTTTCAGAAACGGTGATACTAAAATCTTAATAGCCACCGATGTTAGTGCCCGAGGAATTGATATACAAGGTGTCGAATATGTGGTGAATTACGATTTACCTGAACAACCTGAAAATTATGTACATCGCGTTGGTCGTACCGGCAGAGGAGGTAAAAAAGGTTTTGCAGTGGCTTTCTGCAGCAAAGAAGAGAAACCATTGCTATTGGACATAGAAGACTATATCGGCGCCAAAGTAGATGTGCTTAAAATTGAAAAAGACCTTTACAGTGAAACCATTAGCTTTACCGCAGATGAAACACAAAACGACTGGAAAACGCTTATGAAAGAAGCCATCATCGATGAAGAAAAGCCTAAGAAAAAAGGCAAACGTTAGTGTCTGAAAAGATCTTCAAGTCGGTGCCCTTTTAACATACACTCCTCATATTCGTGCTCTGCTACTGAATCTATAGTGATAGCACTTCCTACTTTATAAGAAATATTTTCATCTTTGTGGTGGTAGACCAGACTTCTAATAATCACATTAAAGTCAAAGCAGCCTGCCGGATCGATATAGCCAAGGCAACCACTATAAATGCCTCTCTGATGATCTTCGTAGGCATCAATATGTTTCATTACCTCTAGTTTAGGCGCACCCGTCATACTTCCCATCGGAAACATAGCGCTTACTATATCCCCAAATTCAACATATGGCTCGAGTTCGCCGCTGACTGTTGAAATTAAATGGTTGAGTGTCTTAAAAGGATATGTCCCGAAGAGCTCATCAACTTTGATTGTGCCAGCTTTGCAAACATGCGACAAATCGTTTCTTACCAAATCAACTATCATAACATTCTCTGCCCTTTCTTTTTCGCTGTTTTTAAGCACCATCAGCTGAATATTATTCTCTTCGCCCTCCATTCTATGATTTGTCCCTTTAATTGGCTGTGAAACCAAATAATCGCCATTTTTAGTCATGAACCGCTCCGGACTGCTACAAAGAATTGACACCTCTCCTATTTTGGCAAAAGCAGAAAAAGGTGCCTGAGTTCGTTCATTCAATCGAAGCATGTAAGGTAAAAATGGAACTGAGGGCAAGTGAGCACGAAACTCTATACAATAGTTCATCTCATAATATTTGCCATAAAGAATATCCTTCTTTATTTGGTTAACTTTACAGATATATTCGTCTTTTTCGGTGACAGCATTAAAAGTAAAATCTTTAATATTGAGGGCTTCAGGCAAATGACAAGGGGCATCGAGTTTTGCCTGCCATTGGGCAAATTCATCTTCACTTATACCATTATTGAGCATCTCAAGTTCCATGCTATTGCGTTTTATTGCTATAACAATTTTGGGGATGAACATTCTGCATTTGGCACTTTCAGTCTGGTATGTTTCCGGATATTCCAAATAGCCAAAGCACCATTTATTCATTTGACTGATACGCTTTGCAGCTTCATTAGAATTAGAAGGCAGGTATTCAAGCAACCCAAAACCAGCAATCAACTCATAATTTCCGACATTCAGAGCGGGAGCAACATTGTTTGAATCACAAATCTGAAAAACATCAGTTTGTTGAGACAGCGCATAAATTTGCTGCTTCGTTGCATTGAGATCACTGATTGTTTTCCGGAACATCTGTATTAAAATAATCGTAAATAATCTTACCTTGTTTCTGACCAATCAGTTGTTGGAGTTCTTCGATACTGGCTTCTTTCACTTTCTTCACCGACTTAAAGTATTTAAGTAGTAAATCAGCAGTTTTATCTCCAACACCATCAATTTCAGTGAGAGTAGTTATAGCAAAGCCTTTACTTCTGCGGTTGCGGTGATGTGTGATACCAAAACGGTGAGCTTCATCACGCATTTGCTGAATCACTTTGAGCGTTTCAGATTTCTTATCCAGATAAAGAGGCAGAGGATCGTTGGGATAGTATAATTCTTCTAATCTCTTTGCGATACCAATTACTGGCACTTTCCCATAAATACCGATATTTTTCATGGCTTCAACAGCAGAAGACAACTGACCTTTTCCACCGTCCACAACAATTAGGTCAGGCAAAGGCGTGCCTTCACTTAGCATACGCGAATACCGGCGTGTAATTACTTCTATCATTGTAGCAAAGTCGTTTGGTCCCTCAACTGTTTTAACATTAAAATGGCGATAATCATTTTTACTTGGTTTACCGTTTTTAAAAACCACACAGGCTGAGACTGGATTAGTTCCCTGTATATTAGAGTTGTCGAAACATTCAATATGACGAGGCAGCTGATTGAGACGCAAATCTTTTTGCATAACACTGAGCAGACGGTCAACTTTAAGACCTGGGTCGAGTTTCTCGGCATGAAGCTGTCGTTCTTGTTTTAAATAGAAAGCATTTTTCATGCTTAGGTCCAGTAATTTCTTTTTATCACCAGCAACAGGAACAGTTATTTCAATTTCAGTATCGAGTTCCAATTCAAAAGGTACAATAAATTCGATATTCTCCCATTGATTAGCGTTTTTAAACTGAGCGATAGCAGAAAGGAGAAGTTCCTGATCTGACTCATCAATTCTTTTCTTAAGTTCCAGGTTTTGGGAATGTATAATCATTCCATTGACGACACGTAGATAATTGATAAAACCAGAGGTATCATTAGAAACAATACCAAATACATCCACATTACTAATTCTTGTATTAACGACGGTAGACTTTGACTGATAGGATTCCAAAGATTCCAGTTTTTCTTTAAAAGACTGAGCCTCCTCGAAGGCCAGACGGTTAACGGCCTCTTCAATACCCACTTTTAAGTGTCTTTTCACCTCTCCTAAATTTCCCTTTAGAATATGCCTAATATTGGCAATTGTTTCATTGTAATCGGCTTCTGACTGATAGGCCTGGCAAGGTCCCTTACAGTTTCCAATTTGGTATTCGAGACAAACCTTAAACTGACCTTTGGCAATATTTGCAGGATTAAGATTTAGGTTACAACTTCTGGTCGGGTATAGTTTACGCACCAGTTCAAGGATGGTATGCATCATTTTACCGTTGGCATAGGGCCCGAAATATTCGCTTCCATCTCTGACAGCATTGCGCATGGCGAAGACCTTAGGAAAATGCTCGCGTGTAATTTTAATCAGCGGGTACGACTTATCATCTTTAAGATTGATATTGTATTTAGGTTGATTCTCTTTAATCAGGGTATTTTCAAGCAAAAGAGCATCGTATTCTGAATCGACAATTGTAAACTGAATATCTCTGATTTTAGAAACCAGCATATTCGTTTTATTATTATCGTGTTTTTTGGCAAAATATGAAGAAACTCTCTTTTTAAGATTTTTAGCCTTTCCAACATAGATGATCACATTATTCTCGTCGAAATACTTGTAAACACCTGGTAATTCAGGCAATCCGGAAATAATGGTCTTCAGAGTTTCTTTGCCAGACATTGATGTTTCAAAGATAGTAAAAAACCTAAGGCTGAATAAATTATTTGCTTGCCTTAGCTTGTCTTCTAAAGTACTTTCTCAACAGGAAACTACTTTTCAGAGCCTCCAGAGTTTCGTTGATTCCTTTTGAAGCTTTGCGAATATCAATCACACTTTTATTAAGATTCCCTGCGAAAGTAGTATCCATTAAAACAGTACCAACGGCACCTTCGCCATTTCTAATTTTATTAGTTACATATTTAAGATCACCTGAGATATAGGCCATGGTATCAGAAATCAGTTGAATTTTTACAATAGTTTGGTTGATCTGATGAGAAATAGCAGTGTCTGTAATCAATGCACCCAGGGTACCTTTTCCATTCTTCACAGAAGCAACTATCCTACTTAAATCACCTGAAATAACAGCGGTTCTCTCACCAGTCAATTTAATACTTACGATGGCATTTTTAACATTATCGGCAACAGCGGGATCCGTTAAGATGCTCCATAATGTATTTGAATTATTTACTCTTTCTGTGATGATGCGTAAATTTCTTGCAATTGTAGAGACATCGTCATTCGTTTTATTGAGTGTTCTAAGCATTTCATCTGTTTCAATCGGATGCACAGATGCCAGCACATCGCCTTCTTCAACATCCAGACCAGGTTGATGGGCAGAATTTATGTTAACCAGCTTATTTCCCATTAATCCATCGGTGCCAATGCTGGCAAGAGCATTTTTTTTGATATAAGACTGGTACTTATCTTCGATGATTAAAGTCACCAAAACTGAAGAATCATTTTGAATTTCAACTTCCTCAACGGTACCTACATCAATGCCGGCAAAACGGACATTGTTACCAGCTTGTAAACCATCTACATTATGAAAGTTGACATATAAATTAAAAGTACTTGAAAACAGATTTTGCTTCGCCCCTATGAAGTACATAGCAATAATCAGGAATGCTGTTCCTGCTATTACAAATAATCCGAGTTTAATATTTTTATTAGGTTCTTTTTCCATGATTAGTCAAAAAATTGTTTTATTCTTTCGTCCTCCGACATCTTTAATTCTTCATAAGTTCCCTGAGCGTAGCACTTTCCATCAATAAGCATAACAATCCTGTTGGCGACTATTTTCACACAGTGCATATCGTGAGAGATGATTACAGACGATGTCTTATAGACGTTTTGAATTTCTACTATCAACTCTGAAATTTCTTTACCGGTGATAGGATCCAGTCCTGTTGTTGGTTCATCATACAAAATAATATCAGGCTTAAGAATCAGAGTTCTGGCAATAGCTATCCTTTTTTTCATACCTCCAGAGAGTTCAGAAGGCATCATATACTCTGTGTGCGCTAGTCCCACACTCTCTAAGGCTTCTTTCACTGCCTGATCCATTTCAGCTGGACTGAGATCTTTGCCATGTCGGCGAAGTGGAAATTCAAGATTTTCGCGAACTGACATGGAATCATATAGTGCATTACTTTGAAACAAGAAGCCAACTTTCACGCGCATTTGATCCATTTCATCAGAGTTTAGTTGAAGAACATCCTGGTCAAGCACCTTTATACTTCCCTGATCGGGACTAATTAAGCCGATGATACATTTTATCAAAACAGATTTTCCGGAGCCAGATTTTCCGAGCACCACCACGTTCTCACCTTTAAAGACATCGAGGTTAAAATCTTTTAGAACTTCATTGCTTCCAAAAGACTTAGACAAATGTTGTATCGATATTACGCTTTCCATTTGACTTATGTAAAACCAAGTAAATCTGCAATCTGCACTGCAATCAGATCAATTAAAAAAACGGCCAGAGACGCAACAACCACGGCTGTATTGGCAGATCGTCCTACACCTTCTGTACCCTTATTGGAATTAAAGCCTTTGTAACATCCGACTATTCCAATAGCGAAACCAAAAAAATAAGTTTTTATAAATGCAGGCATCAAATCTGAATACGAAAGGGCATCGAATACCTGAGTCCAGTATAATTCCCAGCTCACCACTCCTTTGATATTAGCTCCAAGATAACCGCCATACAAAGCGATAGCATCGGCAATGATTGCCAGCACCGGCAGCATTAGAGTAGTTGCCATAACCCTTGTCACTACTAAATATTTAAATGGATTGGTTCCGGACACATCCATGGCATCAATTTGTTCTGTCACTTTCATAGACCCAAGTTCGGCACCAATACCAGAACCAACTTTACCGGCACAAATCAAAGCCGTAATTACAGGAGCAATTTCTCTGACGAGAGAGACAGATATCATTTTAGGCAACCAGGCTTCAGCTCCGAATTCCACGAGTGTTGGTCGCGACTGTATGGTGAGAACCAGACCCATTATAAACGCGGTAACTCCCACCAGAGACAGAGAGCTATACCCAACATAGTAGCATTGTCTTATAAGCTCACGCCATTCCTGACGGGGTTTAAACAGTTCCCTGAAAAACCGGATAACAAATCCAGTCATATCACCCGCATCTGCGAGAAACTGTTTAAATCTATTATCTGACATGGGTTAAGACAAAATTACAATTAATTACAATAATCCAACACTCCTTAAATAAAAACTGACAATTAACAATTTGGGAATTATGAACTTACCGGACCATAGATACTGTGCTTTAACACCCCTTTATCAAGTTGAGAAAACACTGAAATTACGACTGACTGAGAGACTGAACCTGCCCAAACAGTATAAGTAACGCTATAAACAGAATATGTACCAGCCAGCACCTTTGAGTCAGTACGGGTTAATTTGCTAATGTTTTTAAAGACAATTTTATATGAATTTTTTTCCATTTGAAAATTACTAAAGAAAGCATTCAAAAACGAATCTGTATTAAACTTCATTTGTTTTTCGTATTGTTCTTTCTTGTAATCTTTGTCTAGACAATTTATAACATCATTGCTTCTATGAGCGAGCACAGCATTTTCAAAACTTGTTAGAAACTGATCCAGACTCTCAACGCCGGTTGACTTAACAGAAATTGCAGAATCAGAATGATCCACTACAGCCTTAGCTGCAGACTGACATGAACTTAAGGCATAGCCAGAAATCGTAGATAGTAAAAGTAGAAATATTGTTTTAATATTCATACCTGCAAATTACAGAATTAATGAAATACTTGCTTAAACAAATTAGCAACAGTTGTAGGGTCCATCTTTTCGAGCAGATGTCCCTGAGCTGGCATTTCAATGTATTGGGCAAATGTGCTGGCTTCAGCAAACATTTGATTTTCTGAGGCACTGACCATTTTGTCCTTTTCACCTCTTATAAACACACAGTTTGTATGTAAATTAGTCATCTCTGCCACACTTAAAGGATGGGCGCCGATTGATTTCAGTATTGATGAAGTAGTATACAGCAGATTATTAAAATTTGCACCATGTTCGGCATGTAACTTTGGCAGAATTGGCTCCAATGACAGTGGATTAAGTTTAGCTGCTTCTTCCTCTGCTATTGCTTCAGACCAGTTCAGTTTTGTTGCCAGGCAAATCAGTTTTGAAAATTTAGTATTTGCTCTGAGAGCAGTCATCAACGCCACATAGCCACCCATGCTATAGCCAGCAAGCAGAGGATTCGACAATTGATGTTCTTCTAAATAAGAATTCAGATAGTCAACTAAATTGATTATTTGCGAACAGGCAGGACTTGAAGAACTACCATGCCCAGGGAAATCAGGGGTGTAAACCGTATACTCGTTTTCCAACAGCACTTTAATGGCATGCCAGTGAGAGGCAGAACCCAGAGCACCGTGAAGTAAAACGAGATCAGGTTTCATTAGTGTTTGAAGTGGCGAATACCAGTTAGCACCATGGCTTGGTTATTCTTATTCGCTTCGTCAATACTTTCCTGATCTTTGATACTACCACCAGGCTGAGCAATGGCGGTTATACCAGCGGTTCCAGAGATTGAAACGCAATCAGGGAATGGGAAGAAAGCTTCAGAAGCCATAACGGCACCAGTAGTATCAAAACCAAAAGCTGCAGCTTTTTTGATGGCTGACTCCAGGGCATCAACTCTGGAAGTCTGACCACAACCCATACCAATTAACTGTTTATTCTTAACCAGGGTGATTCCATTTGATTTAAGGTGTTTAACCGCCTTTATAGCGAATTCCAAATCGCTTAATTGATCGGCATTAGGTTGAACATTCGTTACAACTTTAAAATCTGCTGCTTTTTCAGAGCTCCAGTCGATATCCTGTTCCAGGACACCATTCAGCAAACTCTTGAATTGTTTGGTATTGTGTAATTGCTGTTTCAGTTTGATAATGATTCTGTTCTTTTTAGATTTCAGGATTTCCAGTGCTTCAGCTGTAAAGTCAGGAGCACTTACCACTTCAAAGAACAAGCCATTCATGGCATTGGCGGTATCAGCATCAATTGTTCTGTTGCAAGCTAAAACACCTCCAAAAGCAGAAGTAGGATCGCAGGCAAATGCAGCATCATAAGCCTCTTTTAACGTGCTTCTGCTTGCAAGTCCGCAAGAATTTGTATGTTTAATAATAGCAAAAGTTGGCTCTTCAAATTCTGCAACCAGATTTAAAGAAGCTTCAACATCCACAAGGTTATTATAAGAAAGTTCTTTGCCATTTAAAATCTCAAAAATCTCATTCAGATTACCATAAAAAGTACCTTTTTGATGCGGATTTTCGCCATATCTCAAAGATTTAGATTCATTAAAACTTACTTTATGGACCGGCAATTCGGCGCTGCGATTAAAGTAATTAAAAATAGCTGTATCGTAGTGCGAAGAAGTCATAAACGCCTTAGCTGCAAACAATTTACGATCGCTAATATCAGTTGAGCCATTTTTAGACTGAAGCAATTGCAGTAAATCTGCATATTGATTTCTATCGGAAACGATAAGAGTATCATTAAAGTTTTTGGCAGTTGCTCTGATAAGAGAGATACCACCGATGTCAATTTTTTCTATGATTTCCGCCTCATCGTTAGTAGACTTGATCGTATCTTCAAAAGGATACAAATCAACAATCACCAGATCGAGAGTCCCAATTCCATGTTTGCTTAACTGGTCCATATCATTGGCATTATCTCTGCGAGCCAGGATACCACCAAATATAGCAGGATGAAGTGTTTTCACGCGACCATCAAGAATTTCAGGAAAACCGATAGTACTTTCAACTGCGATGGCATTCACCCCAAGGTCGTTGATAAATTTCAAAGTACCGCCAGTCGAGTATATTTTTACGCCAAGTGCGTCTAAACGACGTACGATTGGTTCAAGATTATCTTTGTGGTAGACTGAAATTAAGGCGGATTGGATGGTTTTTGAATTGTTTGACATTTACGCCGCAAAAATACGACATATCTATTTATAAAGCCTTTGTCGATGTAAACATTTTTTACCCTCGAAGACTAAAGGCAAAACATTATTGTTTAACCCATTTTTCGCCAGCTGACCAATTGATGGTACTAACACGAACAAGATAGACACCTGTATTGAACTCAGACATATCTAAGAACAAAGCTACCTGTCCTATTCCGGGCTGATAATTGGCGGATTTAAGAACACGACCATTGAGATCGAACAATTCCACCTTCACATCTAAGCTTTGATCCTGCACCAGATTAATGCTAATGAAATCTGAACCTGGATTTGGAGAAAGTTTAAATTGGCTGAGTTTAGGTAAATTTGGCAAATAGGTCAGGTTCCAAAGTCGCTCTTCACCAGCATTGATTACAGTGCGCTTCATCACATCTGAATCTTGGTCAGCGACATAAGCAATTAAGTTAATATTGGCTGGGATATTGCGTCCTTCGTTCTGACCAGGAGCGTCGATGGTAGAGCAATATTGAGTATTGTTATCAATGTCATAATTAACGAAGGCTGCATCAGGAAGAACATAGGTAAATGTTTGAGTGTACTCTGAATTAGGCGTTATATACTGAGGCAGTATACCTGACATCCCCCAAACACCACCAGGCATTGCTTTTACGACACTTTTGTGAATGTAGCCATCCATGTATTCCTTTTCGTTATAGAGAGGGTGAGAGGCACCACCGACTCCACCATTATGAAATTGAGAATAATAATTATTCTGGCTCCAAATATTGGCCAGAGCATTACCACGTACTTTGTCTTCAGTAATGATGCTCCCTAAAGTCATATTTCCATACCAGTAGTCGCTGAACTTAGCTCTAACTGTATAAGAAATTTCGCGGGTTAGGACATTGAATGATTTTGCTTCAATGGAGATATCTACAGGCGCATTACCATTAATACGAGCTGCCAATTCGGTGAGCCAGGTATTATTACTTCCAAGCATCACTTTTCTGTCGAGCATAGCATCTGGATAACTACTGAAGTAATTACTAAGAAAAATATCTCCAGAAGGGGTGGTCATGCTATCGTCAAAATGATAACTAACTGGAATTACTTTATCGCCATAAGTTGATTTAGCTTCTGCAAGAATTAGGTGAGCTTCAGGGCAATAACCACACCAGGCACCAGTACCCTCTTCAAATAACACACGACGTGGGGCAGTATAGTTATTAGTATTTCTAAGCACTGTTTTAGTATAATGGCTATTGGCTGAATCCTCATCCATCATGCCGTTAGGATCTGACAGGAAAAAATTCACATCGTTTAAACTACCGGCAGAACCTGAAGTCCACGACAAGGGATGTGAGAATGTCATTACACCCTCTCCATTTGACAGAAGATTTTGTCCATTGATATCAAAAGATATAGTATCACCCTGATTGATAGAATAGTTGAGCTTAAAATTATTGATGGTCTGCTTGCCATAATTACTAAGTGTTCCCGAAAAATTAACTATGGCGTTCACAGGATAAATAGAGGCCACATTAAGATTCTTGATGCTTAAATCGTAATCAGGCTGAGAACCATAAATAAACTGATAGACCATAAATTTATTCTTATCGAAAGAGAACTGAAAAGGCAGATGAGAGAGGGAATCATTTAATAGTTTTGATGAAGAATTATCTGCATTGGAGCAACCGATAACAGCTTTCTGCGACTTATCGCCATAAGGCGTATAAACAAGATCAAAGCGGCCTTCATTTCCTTCGTGAAAGACAATGGCGAAGGCGAAAATACTGGCATTGGTAATTGGACCAGTAAAATTGTCGCTGGCCAAACTTACACCGAACCATTGAACGATGTGTTTTCTATTGGGAGCGACACCATCTGTATAAGAGAAAACCTGAATACCAACCCCTTCATTCGGTGCTGGCAATTTCTGCAATTTGAAATCCTTCCAGAATGGAATAATGCTATTGGCCGGATATGTACTACCAGGCTTTAGTGAATTGATTGACAGAGTATCAAAGGTTAAATATCCATTATCACTAACTCTGTAAGATCTGTAGGTGTTTCCGTAGAAATTAAAATCAAATGGCAGTCTATCAATAAGTGACATTGATTCATTATTGGGTTCGTTAAGTAAAATTCGCTTAGAACTCTCATAAATTTTATCCAGGTAGTAACCATTAGGGAGATTACCATCACTGCGCAGATGATAGTAATTTTGAGCCTGGCATAGAGAGGACGTCAGTAGACAAAACAAAAAATAAAAGATGCGTTTACTCATATTCTTACAATAATAAGTAAATGTCAGTAATTTTGAATTAAGACTATTCTAATCTGATTGTATACTGACAATAGGGCAAAAAAAAAGCTCTGTAAAACAGAGCTTTTTAAATTTAAAATTATTTTTAATTAAAGTGCTTTTCTGGTAGCATTTACGAAAATGTATTTGCCAGTAGCTGCATCTTTCTTCCAAACGATACCAGTAAGGTAAAGGTTAGAAGTATTGCTTTGATTCCAGCTGAAGATATTCCAGCCTGAAGGAATCATAGAAGTTTTAGTATCTGCAGTGTAGTTGTACTCAAGGTTCAGGAATTTACCAGCAGCAATGTCACCAGTAACAACAGCATCACCAAAAGTAGAATTTAAAGTATTAGCATTTTTCTTGTTAGAGATTGGGAATGCTCTTACGATGTTGTTATGCTCGTATGGAGAAACGTAAGTTCCGCTAACGTTTTGACGGTGATTGATTTTGTTTTCAGTGATGAAGAAAGTTACGTGGTAATCACCAGTAGCAACTTTAAAGAATTTCAAAGTAGATTTGATGTTGAAACCAGTAGCATTTTTAGTTACACCAAAATTGATGTTAGCAACAGCTCCAAGGTTATTGAAATTGTTAGCATCATTTACCATTGTAGCGTTAGAGTTTGGACCGTAACCACTTTTGTTGTTTACACAAAGAGTTGGGTAACCAGATACTGAAACATTTAACAAACTAGTTTGAAGTTCAGCCAAGTGTAAAGCGTAGAAAGGAGTGTCGTTACCTTGTTTGTATTGGATAGCTGCAAGTTCGCTAGAACCACCTTGAATAGAGAATGCAATAGCGTTATCACCTAAACTGGTTTCAGCTGCATTAAAAGTTGGATGACCCCAAGCGCCACAGTATGTGCACCATGTTGCTGTGAAATCCATCATTAAAGATCTTTGTTTGTTTTCTGGCTCATACCAAGCAGAATTGGTGTTTCCACCGTTTGTTTCTTCTTTTTTACAACCTGTAAAAAATGCTGCAACTGAGAGAGTTGCAAGGACTAAATAAGATACTTTTTTCATTCTATTATAAATTTAAACATCAATATTACTGAATATTAATGATATTTCAAAAAAAAAGGAGCGAATCTGTTGATTCGCTCCTTTTTTTTGACTTGTTGATTACAAATTATTATTCAACAACAAATTTCTGAGTAGCGGTGAAACCGTTACCTTCAACTTTTACAGTGTAGATACCGCTAGCGAAAGCTTCAGTATCGATGTTTAAGTTGTTAGAACCGTTGTTTAACTGAGAAGCATCGAAAGATTTAACAACCTGACCTAAAGTATTGTATACGTTTACCACTACACCATTGGTGTTGTTTAAGTTAAAACGAATAGTAGAAACACCTTTACTTGGGTTAGGGAATACAGCGATAACATCTTCAGTAGCGTTGATATCGTCAACTGACAATACTGTACCAACTGAATTAGCAGCCTGGAACACTTCTTTAGTTACTAAGTCCTGGATAAATACTACCACTTCGCAATCTTGTAACTCTTCGATAGAGTGTTCAGTAGCTAAGTTGATGATATTTGCAGTCTGTCCATCAGTTGGAAGTCTGTATTTACCTGGTTGGTTGTATACAAAAGTAGGGAAAGTTTTAGGGGTGTTTTTAGTAACAGCGCCTAAAGCAGTACCACTAGCATCTGGCAACATTTTCTTTAATACATGGTGGAATTCAGTTTCACCATTAGATTTTACGTTGTTTTCTGTCTTTTTCTCAAGGATAGCAACAAATACTTTCATGTTAGCATTGTTGTAATCTGCTAATGGGGTTACTTTAACATCTACAGTTACTTTTTTGAAGTTGATAACGTGAGTAGATTCAATTTTAATGAAAGAAGGCTTAGACTTAAACTGATCAAATAAAGAAGTTGTATAAGAAGAAGCATTACCATTCCAGCCACCATCAACCTGCATGTTAGGAATAGAGTTTACACCATATAAAGTTCTGCGAACGTTACCTTCAGCAGTAGTGTATGGGTCACCAGTTCCAGGCCAGCTCATTTGGTATTTGATTACCGCAAATTCGTTAGGGTATAATGGGAAAATGTTTTCGTCTGTGTTTCTGTTACCTGCAACACATGGACCGCAAGTAGAAGAAGTGAACACTTCGTGCAATGGCATTCTTACCACATAGTCGTCAACAACGCTTACGCTTTTTGAAGCTTTATCGTTTGACATATCACCATCAGCATTACCATTGATATTGCTTAACCAAACATCTACAGTGTACATGCCAGTAGCTGAAGCAGTCCATGTAGCAGTTGAAGACACAGTAGCAGTTGCATACTGAGCAATATTAACTGTAGCAGGAGCTGTAACAGTTGCACCACCGTTGATGCTGTAGTTGATATCACAAGAAGTGATGGTAGAAGTCCCTAAGTTTTTGAATACACCTTTAATAGTGAAAGGCAATTGAGTTAAAGCCAGGTAATCTGGAGTAGTATTAGTTACACCTTCAGCGTTGTACGCTGGTTGAGAACCTTGGATAAATCTGTAATAACTGTTATCAGCATCTGCAGCAGATGAAGTAGCAGTTAGGTTAACGTTTGGAGAACCACTCACCATGTAAGCAGTAGTTGAGTTAGTTTGAACACCAATTGTTAATTTAGTAGCAGTAGTAGGATATTTACGTTGATCGATGAAGTAAATATTGTTTGAACCTTCTTCTAACATGATTGATACCCAAAGGTAAGCAGATGCTCCAAGGTTCAATTCGTTGTATGCACTGAAAGTGATGTAGAACTGACGGCTACCTGCAGTACCAAAAGTTTTAGTAACGATGTTAGCATATGCAGAGTTGCTACCAGCAGTTAAGATACCTCTTATACAAGCTGAATTATCAGGAATAGAAGCATCTGGTAAAACGCTATTAGCATAAGCTGGAGCAGTACCAACTGTTCTTGAGAAAGTTACAACACCAGAAGATGATACATAGAATGAATCGTAGTTAGTACCATTGAAATTAAAAGTAAAAGGTAGTTTCTGACGACTAGACCATGCTGGTGAAGCTTGGTTACCAGCCAGGATGTTTGTCCATCCTGCAGAAATCCCACCACCTACCGGATACTCGGCATCTTTGTTTAAGTTGCCAGGATTCTTTCCGGCGTTGATGTACGGTGCATAGTAATACTGTGCTGATGCCACCGATACAGCAATAAAAGTAATTAATGAAAGTATAAGTTTTTTCATAACGAAATAATGATTTATGCGTCAAATGTAATTTAAAAACCCCTGAAAAGTGTGTTTTTTTTAAATTTTTTTCATCTCTGTTTCCACAAGGCCCGTAATAGTTTCAAAAACAGAATGTTGAAGACAGTACACCATATCCTCCTCATGATGCAGGTGCGACAGCCTCCTATAATGCGAGGATTTCTTTAGATAATCTACCAAGTCTTTTTTAGCTACTTTATACAAATCTTCAGACATCAGTGCTGCATCACAATCTATAAAAGTCTCACTGCGCTCGTTGACCGCCTCAATCAGAGCACCGGCAAAAAGCGTATCCTCCAGATTAAAACTATCTTTCCAGCCAGCACAAAGCATAACTATCGGAGCGCCATCTTTAGCCAGGAAATCAGCCATAGCATTCAGATTGAGAAAACTGCCGGCAAATACATTTCTTGCACCGGCATTGGCCACAGCTTCTATGCATTTAGTTCCGTTAGTAGTGGTTAGTGCAATTTTCTTGCCCTCTACCCTACCTTCCATACATTCGAAAGGAGAATTTCCCATATCAAAACCCTCCAATTTCTGTCCGTCGCGCTCGGCCGCTGTTAAATAATTGTCTGATTTAAGACTTAGCGTCTCAGTAGATGAAGCAACAGCCTTAACGGCAAGAGCGCCATGGTGAATCGCAGTACAAATTGTAGAAGTGGCTCTCAGAATATCTATAACCACGACATTGGTATCTTTTACTTTAGTCAGATGAAGGAGGGCCGGACTCAAGACCACCTCTATTGTTATCATTCCACAATAGTAGAAATCTTATTGCCAATAATCAAATTTTTTACTTGTATTTTTGAAATTCAGTATGTTTAAACAACGATTTATATTACTCGCTTTCACAACTTTAGTATTGGTTCTGAATGCTGGCGCACAAACGCCCTGCAATGGATTTGATGAAGGCATCAATAAAATGAAGGCTGGTTCTTATAACGATGCAATTGTCGTTTTCACCAACTGCCTGAACGAAAATCCAAAGTCAGGGTTAACGTATTTCCAGCGAGGCACCTGTTATCTGATGACAGGAAAGCCGAATATTGCTATGGTCGACTTTAATCAGGCCATATTATTGGACACTAGTCTTTACGACACCTATTTCAATCGTGGCCTGGCCCATCACGCACTAAAAAACTACACTTTCGCGGAGTCTGACTTTCTTTTGTATGCCAGTCGCAAGCCCTCCGATTTCAAAGTATACAAAAACCTTGCGCTTATGATGGAAGAGATGCAAGACTACAATGCAGCTGTGAATTACTACAGCCAATACCTGAGTCATTCTGAGGACGATGCTGAAGTATTAAAAGCCCGGGCGCTGGCCTATTCAGAATCTGGTTTGTATAAAAGCGCCATAGAAGACATCGACCATTGTTTTCGCATCACACCAAACGATACCAACCTATACATGCTCAAAGGCAATATCTATTACGATGCCCAAAAATTCGCACAAGCTATAGATGCCTACAACAATATCCTCATCAACAGTCCGGGTAACCGACAAGCCCGTCTTAACCGCGCTGATGCAATGGTTTCAAACTTGCAATTCGAAGAGGCTATTGGCGAATACAAAAGTCTACAGATGGCCGACCGCAACAATGCGGAATATTATTTTAGTATTGGATTTTGCGAGTTACAAATCTCTCAAAATGATAAAGCAGTTTTAAGTTTCACCAATGCACTCGATAAAGATTACGAGAATCTGGGTTTACTTTTAATGATGAGAGGCGTTGCCTACAACAACTTAAAAATGCAGGCAGAAGCTTGTGCCGACTGGCGCAAATCAAAGGAATTGGGCAATTTAGATGTACAGAATTATTTGCTTAATTACTGCAAATAAAGGCTATGCAAAAATCTTTGATTTGATGCCCCATTTCTGGAGGCGGTATTGGATAGATACTTTGATAACTCCCAGACCATAGATACTACTGCGCTTGAAATTAATGGAACTGGCTTCATCAAAATACTTGGTAGGGCAAGTTACCTCCCCTATCTCAAATCCCGCATAGAAAATCTGGGCAATCATTTGGTTGTCGAAGATAAAATCATCAGAATTGGCTTCAATATTTATTTTATCAAAAATCTGCTTATCGAAAGCTCTGTAACCAGTATGGTACTCAGACAATTTCTGACCCATTAAAATATTCTGGAACAAGGTCAGCATACGATTTGCAATGTATTTGTACATCGGCATACCACCTTTTAGTGCACCTTTACCAAGAATACGGCTACCAAATGACACCGGGTAAACCTCATTCGCAATCATGTAAGACATACTCTCTATCAGTTTTGGTGTATACTGATAATCCGGGTGTAACATTACAATAATATCAGCACCTATTGATAATGCTTTGGTGTAGCAAGATTTCTGGTTACCACCATAGCCACGGTTAATTTCGTGTTTAACAATGTGTTTGATACCGAGTTCCTGAGCCTTCAGAATGGTTTCGTCTCTACTATTATCATCTACTAAAACAACCTCATCAACGATATCAAAAGGTATTTCATTATAGGTTTTTTCGAGTGTTGCTGCTGCGTTATATGCAGGTAGAACGACCACTATTTTTTTCCCTTTAATCATAAAAGATGCAAAAATAATCGAATATCTGCTAATTAAAGCGTAAAAATTTGGGGAAATGAAAAACATCTCCTAAAATTGACCTATGAAAGACTATTTACTATTATTCAGAGATCAGGCATTTCAGGCATCTTTTAAGTTGTACAAACGCATCCTCCCAGGTTCGTTTGTGGCAACCATTCTTATAGGTTTGATACTTCTTTTAATTGTTACTCCTTTAACCCTATTGGCAATGGGATATGGCGCGACAGAGTTCATTGCTTATGAGCAGGATATGCAGAACCTGTATAGAACAATACAAGAAAACAGGCAGGACATGGAAGCAATTTCGGCCGCTTATACTGCGCAATTCAGCAATATGCAGGCTGCTTTTGTAATGCCTTTATTTATCGTGGTTATTATAGTCTATTCATGGGCTTGTAACTTCTATCTAACTCTTAGCAACAATGAAATTCGCAATGGAAGCACCAAAGTTTTTAGTGCGCTCCGTGAGTCAATCTCAGGTAAGGTATTAAAAATTGCTGCCTATTTTATTTTGTACATTTTGATACAAATATCTGTCACTTTAATATTCGGACTAATATTTTATCTACTTTCTACAGTTTCCAGTATCCTGGCGGTATTTGTAGGTTTTATTGGCTTTTTTGTAGTACTGGCTTTTTTACTGCGTTTCACCATTGTCATTCCTGCCATTGTTCACGGTAACATGGGCACGGTTCAGGCCATTGCCTTCAGTTTAAGTCGTCTTACCTGGAAACGCGGCGGCATGTTATTATTACTAAGCATACTTTCTTTAATTGTATTTATCATTTTTGCTAGTGTTCTCGGCGGACTCTTATCTTCATCTGGTGCAACAGAATTTAGTATTGGTAGTTTCATAGGACAGCAAATCACCTCATTGATTATAAGTATTCTTTTCGTTACTTATTTTGTTTCTGCGATGAGCACCTTGTATTTCAGATACAGTGATGACAGCACAGAAGACGATACAGAGCATTTGATTGAGTTGTAAGCAACAAAGTGATGAGAGTTCAAATCTCATCTTATTACATTTAGAAAGTTTTATAAGGCATCAACACTGCATTTGGTGTAGCGCTTTCAATTAAAACAAGCTCACACCGTCCATTACAGCCGGTTGATCTATACCCATCATCTTTAAAATACTTGGCGCCACATCGGCGAGTTTACCTTTTGCCGGTATTGCCTGACATTTGTTGCTGATGATGATACAAGGTACAGGATTCATGCTGTGAGCGGTGTTAGGCGTACCATC
>JACCDI010192736.1_pt1 | contig 33416 bp, 32 predicted proteins | sample 7442791 | NCBI WGS metagenome assembly JACCDI01 (sample SAMN15323434, study PRJNA562643) | freshwater metagenome | isolation source: river surface water | place: USA:Blue River Watershed | collected 2017-08-15
CCACGAATCGCAGATTTGAAAGTGAACAGGAAAGTCAATGAAATCAACGATCTACCAACACCACCTCCGCGCCAGTGCTAGCTTTTCGTACCGTCACTTATTGCACTGAAAACGAGGAGACCCCAACAACTGCTACCGCAACGGTATCGTTCCGGTAGAGCTGCCAATTGAGACCATTCGAGCAATCCGAGACGAGGTTGAGGCAACCGGCGGCCATGGCCTGGTTACAGTGGATCTGGAGAAGTTGACGGTCAACACGCTGGGCGGGCAAAGCTACTTCTTCGAAGCGCCACAGACATTGCGGCAAATGATATTGGAAGGCATGGACGAGATTGCGCACACGCTCGCGAAGAAGGCCACGCTTGATGCATTCCGATTGCGCGACCGTCAGCTTCGGCCTTGGGCGTACTGAATGCACCGTCTGTGAATGCGCCCCCGATCAAAGCTTTTGGTGACGACCAAGCGTCCCCCACTCCATCTCATCGACATAATAGGTGCCTGGGATCTGGCACACAACTGCCATGCCCTTAACCCGGGAAGTGCGATCAACAACCCATTCATAATGGCGAATCGGTAGTCCTCAACTCCAATCCTCATTTATCAGAGATGTCATACAGTCTAGTCCTCGGCGACCCTAAACTGGACGCGGACCATGAAGAACTGCAGCGACTGATTCTGCAGCTTGCCGAGGCGGCCCCTGAAAGCGCGGTGGATGCGTTGCACGCCTTGCGAGCGCATGCCGGCGAGCACTTTTCGATGGAAGACGCGGATCTGCGCGCGATGGAAAATGGCAACGCGACCTGTCACATTGACGAGCACGCGGCTGTATTGAAATCGCTCGATGAGGTCTCTGTTCGCGTGGCGCCAGCGCCGGCATCGCCGGTGTCGCAGGACATGCTGACGCGACTGGTCGCTGAATTGCGTCGCTGGCTACCCGAACATGTGCTTGAAATGGATGCCGCTGTGGCTCATACCCGTACGCGGGAGCGATTGGGTGGAGCGCCCATCGTCCTGAATCTCAAAAAATCTCGCCCACCGGATTAAGTTTTGATTGGGTGCTTGGACCAAAGACAGACGATTCTCCTGAGACGCGACTCGCTTGACTTCGATTCAAGGTCGAGAGCGGCCTGGTCCGTAAACAACGACCAGTGCCATGCCGGCGAGCGTAAGGCAAATGCCGAGCACGATGGCCGGGCTCAGTTTTTCCCGCTTTCGCAAGAAAAAGTAGCTAATGGGGATAACCGCCAATGGCGTGCTCATTGAGATCAGCGCCGCCAGGCTGGCCGGGATATAGCGCATGGACTCGATCACCAACGCCTGCGCTGAAAACTGCAAGGCGCCGATGGCCAGATAGATGCGGGTCGACTTCGGGTTGGCACGGATATTTTCCATATAGCCGGGCAACTTTTTTCGGCTGGCGAGTGCCAGCGTCAGCAGGCCCGCTACGGCACCGATCGTTGTGCCCAGCAGCGCCTCGTTCCAATGGCGCACCGCCGATGCACGAAACACGTGGCTCGCCGAGTAGGCCGCGGCGGACGCCAATCCGAGCAGCACAGCGGAAAAAAGGAAACCACCTTGCCAAGTCCCGGGCCGCGGACCGGGAATGACCGCTGGCGACGTCGGCGTCGCTCGCTGGGCCCGGCCAATGCCGATGCTCATGCCCGCCAGGCCGAGGATGCCCAAGCCCATACCCAAGAAGCCGATCGCGCCGATCGCTTCACCGAGAAAGATCCATCCTACGACCGCCGTCATCATTGGACTGGTGCATTGCAGTCCTGACGCTGTACTGGGACCGACCGTCTCGATCGACTTGAAGACCAGCCAACGGCCCAGGTAGGTGGAACAGATTCCGGCAAGCGCAAAAGCAGACACCGCCCATGCACTCGGCATGTCGGAAGCGCCGCGCATGCCCAATTGGATGGCCGCCAGCAAAAGGCCGGTAGGAACACCTGCAGCGGCGGCCACCATTGAGCCTGGTCCGCTGCTCATGCCCTTCAGTACCACAGACACAGCCACCATGCATATCCCGTAAGTGAGCATGGACAGGAGCGCCAGCGAGATGCCCCAGAGAACCTCGTGGGATATTACTTGCGGCGCGAACATCAGTTAGCGGAGCATGGCGCCGCCATCAACCGCCAGTATCTGCCCAGTGATCCAATTGGCACGGTCGGCCACAAGATACGACACGAGGCTGCAAACGTCCTCGGGCTCGCCCACCCGCTTGAGCGGAAACTCCGCAGCGCGTGCTTTGAGCAGCTCGTCGTAGTTGGCCGGGGACATCCCGGCAGCGATGTAGATATCGCTGCGCACCAGAGCCGGGGCGATGCAGTTGACCCGTACGCCATGCTCTGCGGCTTCGATGGCCAGTGCGCGTGTGAACGCCTCGATGGCACCTTTGGTCGCCGTGTAGGCAACCGAGCCGGCGCGTGGCCGCTGCGCGAGTGTGCTGCTGAAATTGATGACGCTGCCCTTGGCATCCTGAACCAGTGGCAACAGCGACTGCGTAACGGACATCGTACCGAGGACGTTGATGCGCATCAACTTCTCGATCTCGGCCATGTCGACCTCCAGGAACTTTCTGCGCTGCAGGGCAACGCCTGCGCAGTTCACCAGCACATCCAGTCGGCCGTGGCGGCCGACGATCCACTCCCTCATGCGCTGCACGTCGGCACTCTGGCCAATGTCACACTGAAGCGCCTCGACACCCCGCTCCTGCATTTCATCTAGCTTTTCCTGGCGACGGCCGCACACGATCACATCGAAACCTTCGCGTTGCAAGTCCAAGGCGATGGCTTCTCCCAGGCCGGCGCTGCCGCCTGTCACCAGGGCTACTTTCTTGAACTGGCTCATACCGTGAATTTGTTGTGTCTTCGAATTCAGTTGGCTGTCAGCGGTCGACCGGTGGCAAGCAAGGCCGCCGTCCGCACTGCCGACAACATGCTGGCGTGTTGCGCCACGCCCTGACCGGCGATGTCGTAGGCCGTTCCATGCGGTACGTTGAGCATGACAAAGGGCAATCCGATGTAGACCGTGCAAGCGCCTTCAAAGGCGACGGTCTTGATGGCAATCTGGCCCTGGTCGTGAAACATGGTCACTACCACGTCCCACTGACCCGCGACGCATTGGCGGAACACAGCGTCCGGCACCAGCGGTCCATGTGCATCGACACCGGCCGCCCTGGCCCGTTGCACGGCGGGTAAGACCCGTTCCTGGTCCTGCGGGAACTGCGCGTGCGGGTTGATGCCCGCGACGGCGATGCGCGGTTGGGCGAAGCCCCAGCTGCGCAGGGACTTGTCGGCCATCGCAATGACTTCGAAGATCCTCTCAGGCGTTGCCGCTGCGATGGCTTCGGTGAGCGTCACGTGTTCCGTCAGTGGTACCACGCGAAGCTGGCCGCTCATACGCAGCATGTAGGTTCCAGCGGGCTGAAGGTCATCGATCACCTGGATGCGTCCGGTCGCCAACATCGAAGCACTTTCGACCGGTCCCAGGACCAGGCCTTGCAGGCGGCCTTCGCGGCCGAGTGTCTCGCCGCGTTCAATCCAAGACAGAACGGCATGGCCCGAATCCACCGAGGCAGCGCCGAAGCGGCATGCCTGGAAATCGAAGCCACCGGGGTCTACAACACCGATGGTGTTCGGCGGAAGTTCCTGGGTTGGGTCGCTGACCGGGTTGAATTCAGCTCCGACACCGCAAATATCGGCAGCGCGGCGAACCACCGAAATGTCACCGATCAGGACGGGCCGGCAGATTCCGTCCAGGGTATGGGAGGCCGCCGCGCGAACGCTGACCTCAGGACCGATGCCGGCTGGATCGCCGATCATCATGCCGATCACGGGTAATTGGCTGCTCATCGTGCCTGGCTCGGGTTCGATCAGGAAGCGAAGAAGTCAAGAACCAGCTTGACAAACTGGTCCTTGCGCTCGATTTGTGTCCAGTGGCCGCATTCGCCGAACACGTGAAGGTCGGAATGTTGGAGCAGCTGGTGCAGCTTCAGGCTGTTGGACAACGGCACGACCTTGTCGTCGCGACCGTGAATCACCAATGCACGTTGTTGGATCTTGCGGATGTCGGCGTCGGGTGTGGCCAGCGCCTTGGCGTGGCGCTGGCGCGGCGCGCCGAACAGCTTCGAGTATGACTCCTGAAATCCCGGGCGGATGCTCGCCTCATAACGCGACTTCACCAGGTCCTCAGTGATGATGCTGGTGTCGTAGGCAAATGATCTGGCGATCTCGCGCATGTTGTCCAGCGATGGCTGGTAGCCCCACACGGCCTCCAGCCCGGGGCCGACCTCGAAATCGACTCCCGCAGCGCCCATCAGGACAAGGCGGTCGACCAGCTCAGGGTGACGTGCGGTCAGCGCCAGCGTGAGCGCGCCACCAAAGGAGTTGCCCACGAAGCGGGCCTTCTTTACGCCGACCGCAGCCATCCACTCGGTCAGGTGCTGTACCCAGAAGTCGAGGTGGTACTGGGTGTCGTCCTTGCGCTCGGTATAGCCAAAGCCGGCAATGTCCGGGGCAAGTACGCGGTACTTGGTGGCCAGACCCGGGATCGCCAGGCGCCAGTTGGCGTAGGCGGTCACACCGGGTCCCGAGCCGTGGATCAGCACCACCGGCTCACCGTCTCCCTGCTCCAAGTAATTGGTTTTCAGACCAGCTGCGACCACGCTTTTTCCGATTTCAGGATTGTTCATTGGAATTGCTTCTGTTGGCGGTCAGATGACGAAAGTGAGGTTGGGCATGGAGATGTCGTTATTGACGAGATAGACATGTTTCTCTCGCATCTTCAGACCTCCATCTGCCTGGCGTTCTAGGTAGTGCGTCATGCGGCCGGCGAAGGTCATCTGCCGGCCTATCCGTACTTCGGTCAGGTTGAACCGGGAGGTCACCTGCCCGCCCTTGGCCGGATTCCACTCCTGCAGTACCACGTTGCCAATGATGCGGGTCAGGCGCGACTTCGGGTTTTGTGAGTGCGCATGCTTGGTGCCCAGACGGTACAGGCGTTCGTCGAGTTCGGCCCGGTTGTCGTTGATCAGTGCGATCTTCTTGCCTACCGCCATCTCGTCATTATTGCAAGGAGCCCAATACAGGAGGTCCTCGGTCCACAACGCGAACCATTCCTTGTAGCGATGTTCGTCCGCCAGCTGCGCTTCGTTAAAGAGGAACAGCTCCACTTCGCGGTAAGCACTCCACTGATCCTGTGCGGTGTCTTTGTCCATTTCTTGTCTACCTTGTCTTGGTTCAAGCGGCGGTCATCAGCTGCAGCCAGTATTTCATCTGGCCGCGCTGCGGGACTTCGTCTGTGATCTTGCCGACTGTGCTTCCGTCGACGGGATCGATTTCTTCCCGGTGCATGCCGCGAGAGATCTCAATCCACGGGTTGATCTCAGCGCGCATGCCGCGTTGCACGCGCTCGAAGATTTCGGCATCGTCCGGCGAGCCCGAACCAGCCGGGCCGTAGAAAGACTCGTGCTGACGCACGCGCAGCGCGTTGATTTCGTCACTGACGCCACCAAGGCGCACCATGGCCATCGTGACTTGCGTGGCGCCCGGAGCAATCGGCGTGACGATGCGGACCTGGTTGCCAATCAGCTGTAGGTTGGGGAACAAGCCCATATGCGGGTCACCGGAGAGGCTGATCAGCAGCTCGGCCTGCTGGGGGCCGAAGGCTGTGTGCATGTCTTGGACGTACTGGGCACCGCCTGGCACCTTGGACAGGTATTCGGCGTGTTTCTTGTAACTCTTGAGGCGCTGAGCGCGGAAGTCCAGCATCGCGTGGCCATGGCCGTAATCGCGGGTGCGGGTCAATGCGGCATCGCTGAACGGGTCTTCGCGGTGCATCGAGGCGATGCCGCTCTCACTGTTGCGCGCCCACGCGGACACAACGGACGCGTGAACGAAGTTGGGATGGTAGCCATCCATGCCGACCAGCTTCCAATTGCCCAGGTACTCGGTCTTGTTCACGCCGGCGTCAAGGAAGATCTCGCCGGTCGGCGAGGCATCGACCAGCATGTCGAATTGTCCCGCTGCGGCGCCAAGGAATTCGGCCAGCGACTCGCCTTCAGCTTTCAGGCTGGCGAACATGAAACCGCGGTGCGAGGCGACGCGCGGCACCTGTGACAAGCCCATGTTTTCGAGCTTGAAGTCGGGGCCGTAGCCCCCTGGCTCCGTCACTTCCGCAAGCTTGCCCGTCAGGTCGTAAGTCCAGCCGTGGTACCAGCAGCGCAGCATCTTGGTGTTGCCTGATTCAGTCTCCACCACTTGCGCGCCACGGTGGCGACAGCGGTTGACCAGCACCCGTACCTGGTTGTCCTTGCCTCGCACCATCAGCACCGGTGTGCGTCCGAGTGTGCGAGCCTGAAAATCACCCACCTTGCGCACTTCGCTTTCATGCCCCACATACACCCAGGTGCTGTGAAAGATGCGCTCGATTTCAAGGTCAAAGATGGCCTGGTCGGTGTAGACCCGGGAATGGACCCTTCCGTCCTGGACGAGCGAACGGAGCATCTCGTGACTCGGAACTGACGCGTTCCATGAAGTATTAGCCTGTTGCATCTGGAATCCTGATAGCTATGGGGTCTGGGATTCGCCCGTTATCACTCGGGCTGAATCCCCGCTACTTTCACCACCTGCGCATAACGCGGGATGTCGCGCTGGATGGTCTCAACGAGCGCCGCAGGCGTGATCTTCTTGGGTGGCTCGACGCCGGCGGCATTGAGTTTGCTGATCACCTCGGGCATGGCCAGCACTTTTTCGAGTGATGCGATGATCTTGTCGATGACGGGCTTCGGCGTTCCCGCCGGAACAAACAGCGCATTCTCACCGGGGAAGTCGAAATCCTTGATGCCAGCCGTCGCCATCGAGGGGAACTGAGGCAGCAGATCGGACGGTTCGCGCGTGTTGGCCGCGATGATCTTCACACGCCCGGCTTTCGCGAATGGCCCGATGGAGTTGTAGGCCGCCACGGCCATGGACACCTGGCCGGCAACAAGCGCCGGGACCGATTGACCTGTCCCCTTGTAGGGCACGTGCAGGATGTCAAGGCCAAGTCCGGCTTTGAACGCTTCCATTGTCAGATGGTGCAGGCTGCCGACACCGGAGGAGCCATACGCGTAGAAACCGGGCTTCGCCTTCACAGCGGCGACCAACTCGCTCAGGTTGCTGGCGGGGAATGACTCGTGCACGGCCAGGAACAGTGAGGACGTAGAGGCGATTGAAACCGGCGCCAAGTCCTTCTGGAAGTCGTACGGCAGCTTGAGCTTGGTCGCGCGGTTCACCGCCCAGTGACCGGCATCCGCGATGAGTATCGAGTGGCCATCGGCTGCCTGCCTGCGCACGGTTTCGATTGCAGCGATGCCACTGGACCCAGGCAGGTTTTCAACAACCACGGGTTGACCGATCACGTCGCCGAGGAACTGGGCGAGGATGCGCGCGACGGTATCGGGCGAACCCCCAGCCGAATACGGCACGGTGATCTTTATGGGCCGAGTGGGGAAGGTCTGCGCACGGGCGGGAACTACCGCTGCAGCAAGGGCAGCTACAGCGAAGTGACCAAGAACTACACGTCGTTTCATAGTATTCCTCATTTAAGTGGGTGTCGCCGCCGCGCACAAACCAGGCAAGCCCGACAGTTGCAATGCGTCATTTATGTTCAACAATTGAATTGTTCCACATGTGTAGTTTTCGATTATTGGTGTTTACCCTTAGATCACTACGTGACAGAACGCCGACGGAAAGTCTGCCGAGCGGTCGCTCCGATGCAACCCCACGGGTCGGTGCGATGAGAGTCCAATTTGAATCTGGCCATTGATCCGCGCTTGTTCCGCATCGACCTTCTGCTTCAATCTGCCTGGTCCTTGACCGCAGGACTTGTCACAAACAAAATTTGTAGAGATAATCGTACTATTCATCATTTGAAATAATTTAAGCATGAACATCAACGACGCCCCCACTGATTCAGAGGGTTCGACCAAAACGAAAGCTGGGATCGCGGAAGCCCCGCTTTCGAATCTCAGCGACCAGGTGTCGGTAAGTGCCGCGCTGGACAAGGCGCTGGATGGCTCCGCCCTGTGGGTGCTGCTGAGCATGTACCGGGCCTTCGCCATATTGGACCGTGACCAAGCCGATGAGGTCGCGGAGATGGGCTTGAGTCCCTTGCAGTTCAACATCTTGATGACGCTCCAGCGTACCGGCCAGCCGACGACCATGGGGGCCCTGGCGGCCATGCTCGTGGTGAAACCCAATAATCTGTCGGGCAACTTCAATGCGCTGGTTGAAAAGGGCTTCGTCAGGCGCGACCTGAATGCGTCGGATCAGCGCTCGATCCTTGCCACGCTGACTGACAAGGGGCGCGAATTCCTTGCCGAAAAGGTTCCCGGCCACTGGCGTCGCTTGGAGCGCCTGATGCATGGACTTTCGCGCGAAAAGCGCCTGCAACTTGTGGCCTTGCTGAAAGACCTGGTTGGTTCGATCAACGACGAGCAGCAGCGCGAGGAAGCGGCGCGTGCCAGTGAAAAGAAATCACGCATCAGCTGAGTGCTGCTGCTACTACTACCCTTTGGAGAAAGCAATGGCAGAAATTTTGGGGCTGGGCCTCTCGCACTACCCACCGTTGTGCCGGCCCGACGAAGCGATGTCCGGGATTTTGCGCATGACGATGAGGGATCCTGGCATTCCGGCTGAGGTTAAGGCGCCGGAGAACTGGTCCGAGGTCATGCGGGCAGAATGGAGCGACGACAACGGCCTGAAGGCCGCTGCCATGCACCGTGAGGCGCTGGTAGTGCAGTTCAGAAAGGTGCGCAAGGCACTGGACGAATTCAATCCCGACGTCGTGCTGATCTGGGGCGACGATCAGTACGAGAACTTCAAGGAAGACATCATTCCGCCGTTCACGGTCTGTGCCTATGACGACATGGATCTGTACCCGTGGAGGCACGCCATGAGTTCCGCCATGGTGGCAGGCAAGCCCAACGCATGGGGCGAAAGTGATGACAAGCACTATCGGCTGCGGGGTCGCCGTGACATTGCCAAGCATTTGGTTACCGGATTGATCAAATCAGGCTTTGACATGGCGTATGCCTACAAGCCCTTGCACCACGATAGCCTGGCACACGCCTTCACGAACGCGATTCTTTATCTGGATTACGACCGCACAGGCTGGGACTACCCCACCTTCGCCGTGCCTATCAACTGCTACGGGCGTAAGGTGATTTCCGCTCGTGGCTTCATGAAGAATTTCGATACTGAGATGGACTATGACCCGCCGGGCCCATCGCCGGCGCGTTGTATGGACATGGGTGCGGCCACGGCACGCATTCTTCGCGATTCGCCATGGCGCGTAGCGGTGGTCGCGTCCTCGAGCTGGTCGCACGCCTTTTTGTGCGACCGCACCTGGCGCATGCGCCCGGACACCCCCGCGGATCGCGAGCTTTACCGTGCCCTGCGCGAGGGTGACTTTGGTACCTGGCGGCGCAACAGCACCGAGGACTTCGAGGCGGCAGGGCAGCAGGAGTTGCTGAACTGGTGCCCGCTATTAGGCGCGATGGAAGAGCTAGGTGCGAGACTCGACTGGAGCTCTTTCACCGAGACACATATTTTCAATTCGAACAAGGTGTTTGCAGTCTACGAAACAGCGTGAGCATCAACATGAGTGCACAACAGCAACACGTGGTGATCATTGGCGCTGGCCAGGCTGGATTCCAGGTCGCGGCCGGTCTGGCGCGGCTCGGTCATCCCGGCCGCATCACGCTGATAGGCGAGGAGCCGTTCCCGCCCTATGACCGGCCACCGCTTTCCAAGCAGTACCAAGTCGATGGGGACGAAACCGCAATCGCCCTCGCTCCGACGTTGCCACCGCATGTATTCCAACTAAGTGAGACGAAGGTGGTGCTGCTGGATACCCAGACGCAGCAAGTCCTGCTGGCCGGCGGTGAAGCCGTTCCCTACGATCGGCTGGTGCTGGCAATGGGGACGCGTCCGCGTCGCCTGCCGCACCTGGAAAAGTCTTCTCGAGTACGGACACTGCGGACGCTGGAGGACGCGCGCGCAATCCGCGCTGCGCTCCAAAAAGTGAAGAGTCTGCTGGTGCTGGGTGGCGGACCGATTGGTCTGGAACTGGCAGCCACAGCCGCGAGCCTCGGTCTGCGGTCAGCCGTCGTCGAACAGGCGCCACGCCTGATGGGACGAAGCACGCCGGCAGCCATGGCGGAGCTGATACTCGAACACCATCGCAAGAATGGCATGGCGATCCACCTGGGTCGCACGATCGTTTCCCTGGACGATGAGGCTGGCGAGGCGGTGCTGGACGATGGCCGGCGGGAGTCGGCCGAGTTGGTGGTTGTCGGGATTGGCGTGCGGGCCAATGATGAACTCGCAGCGCAGGCAGACATCGCCTGCGACGACGGCATCTTCGTCGACCGCTGGTGCCGCACCACCACCCCGAACGTGTATGCGGTCGGCGACGTCACGCGGCAACGCAACCCTGTCACCGGGCGCTTCGAACGCATCGAGACCTGGGCCAACGCACAAAGACAGGGGCAGGCGCTGGCCAAATTCCTGTGCCACTCGCAGGACGCGAAGCCATATGACGCCGTGCCCTGGTTCTGGTCCGATCAAGGTGACGCGCGCCTGCAATGCGCAGGCGCCATCAGTGGCGATCACCAGGCGTGGCGCATCGATGCAGCCACCGGCGCGAGCATCCTGGTGCAATGGACCCTGGGCCATGTCACCGGCGTCGCCGCCCTCAATGCGGCGCGAGACTTCAATCTGCTCAAGCGGCTGATCGTACCGCGCCCGACGATCACGCCTGGACAACTCGCGGCGCCGGAACTGAACATCCGCACACTCGTGCAACAAGTATTGGCGGCCTGAGCGGGCCGATGCAGATGGAGACAACAGAATCATGATGGACGACCAAGGATTCCTTTCCTTGTGCCCCGTGGCCGACCTGGCCGGTGGCACCATCGGCAGTGCGCTGCTACCGAACGGCGTCAAGCTCGCCCTGTACCTTGTTGAGGATCTGCCATTCGCAACCGATGATCGTTGCACGCACGGCAATTCCTCGCTGGCCGACGAAGGTTGCCTTGAGGGCCACATCGTCGAGTGCGGCATGCACCTGGGCACTTTTGACGTGCGCACCGGCGCAGCCATGGGCGCGCCGTGCACGAAGGCGATTCGCACCTACCCCGTGGAGATCCGGGACGGCAAGGTGATGTTATCGGCGGCGGCAATGTCGGCGGAGCTGGGAGCATGACTCCCGCTTGTGGCTGCGGCCTCATTGACGCACACACGCACTGGATACCGGAGCAGTTCCCGGCGTACCTGGGGCAACGCAAGGGTGTGGCATGGCCATCCATGGCAGCTGCGGATACTGCCTGCGACCGCAACGTGATGATCGACGGAAAGGTCTACCGCACGGTGCCGGACACCAGCTTCGATGCTGGACGCCGCATGCAGAAGATGGAGGTCATGGGGGTCGCACACCAGGTTCTGTCGCCGATGCCGGAGTTGCTGTCGTACTGGCTGCATGCCGACGACGCGCTGGCGCTGACGCGTTTCATGAACGAAGACCTGGCGTCGCTCGTGCAGGGGAACCCGAAGCAGTTCACGGGCCTTGGTGCCGTGCCACTGCAGAACGTTGACATGGCGATCACGGAGCTTGAACGCTGCATACGGCTGGGACTGGCGGGGGTGGAACTGGGAAGCAACATCAACGGCAAGCCTTTGGGACACCCGGACCACGTCCCCTTCTTCCAAGCAGCTCAGTCGCTGGGCGCTGCAATCTTCGTCCATGCACTCCGGCCGGCGGGTATGGACCGTATGGTCGGCCCGCCTTTCGTCGAACAGGTGTTGGCCTTCCCTGGAGAGATTGGCCTTGCCGCCGCCTCCATGCTCACCACCAGTGTGTTGAAGCTGGTGCCGCAGCTGCGCATCTGCTTCAGTCACGGCGGCGGTTCGCTGGCCATGTTGCTGCCGCGACTGCAACATGCCTGGCAGCAAATGCCCAATGTGGCCAAGGCGATCCCTGATTCGCCGCGCGAGCAGGCGCGCCAGTTGTACGTCGATGACCTGGTGTACGACGCTCCCACGCTCAAGCATCTGCTGCACGTGTTCGGCGAGACACGGATCGTGGCCGGCACCGACTATCCGTTCGCGATCCTCGACCGGGAGCCTGCCCGTCGCATCGACGAGCTTGCGCTCGGCGACGTCACCCGTCGCCTGCTGCGCCAGGACAACGCATTGCGCTGGTTAGGTCGCGTCACTGCCTGACAGGTTATTTCTTTCATTTCATTCCAAATCGAGGTTCACATGGACGTCAAAGCCATTCAACAAGCCGCCGAGGCGCTGGCCCAAGCCCGGGCTGGACGCAAACCCATTCCACCAATTTCCGGTACCTATGGCATCGCCGGGCTGGAGGCCGCCTATGCGGTAGCGGAGTTCAACACCAAGGCCCGGATCGCAAGCGGCCGGCGGGTCACCGGCCTGAAAGTGGGGTTGACCTCCAAGGCCGTACAACAACAGCTTGGCGTAGACCAGCCTGACTTCGGTGTGCTGCTCGACGACATGGAGTACCTGAACGGCCAGGACGTTCCAATGGCGCGTCTGCTACAGCCCAAGGTGGAAGCCGAGATCGCTTTCGTGCTGGGCAGCGACCTCACTGGCAAAGCCGCCAGCTACGCCGAATTCCTGAACTGCCTGGCCTACGCTCTGCCAGCGATCGAGATCGTCGACAGCGCCATCGTCGACTGGAAGATCAGCCTCGTCGACACCGTGGCGGACAACGCTTCGTCGGGTCTGTATGTGCTGGGCGACCAGCCTGTCTCGATTGGTAACGTGTCGCTGGGCACCGTCGGGATGCAAATGAGCTGCAATGGGCGGCCGGTGTCGGTCGGCACTGGTGCTGCCTGCCTGGGTCATCCGCTGCGGGCGGCTTACTGGCTGGCCTGCACCATGGCTGAGCGCGGACAGGCTTTGAGGGCTGGTCAGGTGATTCTCTCCGGTGCCCTCGGGCCGATGGTGAAGGTCAGCGCCGGCGACGTGGTCCACGCCTCGATCGGCGGCCTCGGCGATGTTTCTTGCCGCATGGTGTGACACGAAGTACTGGAATGCAAGCATGACCCGAAAACTGAAAGCCGCCATCATTGGAAGCGGCAACATCGGCACGGACTTGATGATCAAGATCCTGCGGCACGGCAAGAACATCGAGATGGGCGCAATGGTCGGAATCGACTCCGCCTCGGACGGCCTTGAGCGCGCCAGGCGCATGGGCGTCGCGGTCACTTCCGAGGGCATCGAAGGTCTGGCGCGGCTGCCGGTTTTCGCGGAGATCGACATCGTGTTCGACGCCACCAGTGCGGCGGCTCACGTGAAAAATGACGCATTTCTGCGCGAGCGCAAACCGGGCATCCGCATGATCGACCTGACGCCGGCGGCGATCGGGCCGTACTGCATCCCCGTGGTCAATGGCGACGCCCACCTGGACGCGTTGAACGTGAACATGGTGACATGCGGCGGGCAGGCGACCATACCGATAGTGGCGGCGGTCAGCCGTGTCGGCTGCGTCGTGTACGCCGAAATTGTGGCCAGTATTTCGAGCCGCAGCGCAGGTCCTGGCACGAGATCCAACATCGACGAATTCACAGAGACCACATCGCGAGCGATCGAGATCCTTGGCGGTGCACGAAAAGGCAAGGCGATCATCGTGCTGAACCCGGCTGAGCCGCCTCTGGTCATGCGCGACACCGTCTACACACTCAGTACCGGCGCCAGCGAGCATGCGATCGAGAAGTCGGTGAACGATATGGCCGCCGCCGTGCAGCGTTATGTGCCGGGCTACCGGCTCAAGCAGAAGGTGCAATTCGACCGCGTCAAGGGGTTGAAGATTCCTGGCGTTGGCACCGACCTTGAAGGGCTGAAAACTTCGGTCTTCCTGGAAGTCGAAGGCGCTGCCCATTACCTGCCGGCCTATGCCGGCAATCTGGACATCATGACCAGCGCGGGCCTGCAGATTGCAGAACGCATGGCAGCCCACACACAGAAAGCTTGAAGGCGCGGCAATGAACGGGAAAAAACTCTATATCTCCGACGTGACACTGCGTGATGGCAGCCACGCCATTCGCCACCAGTACAGTGTGGCCAATGTGCGCCAGATCGCGACGGCGCTTGATGATGCCGGCGTCGCTTCCATCGAGATTGCACATGGCGACGGCCTGCAAGGCGGCAGTTTCAACTACGGCTTTGGCGCGCACACCGATCTCGAGTGGATCAGCGCCGTCGCCGAAACAGTGAAGAACGCGCAGGTCGCCACGCTGCTGCTGCCAGGCATCGGAACCGTGCATGACCTGAAGGAGGCGTATCAAGCTGGCGCCCGTGTGGTTCGGGTTGCGACGCACTGCACCGAAGCGGACGTCTCGCGTCAGCATATCGAGTACGCCCGCCATCTCGGCATGGACACGGTCGGTTTCCTGATGATGAGCCACATGACGTCGGCCAGTGCCCTGGCGCAGCAGGCCAAGCGGATGGAAAGCTACGGCGCTACCTGTGTCTACGTGGTCGACTCCGGTGGCGCCTTGAACATGAACGATGTTCGCGATCGCTTCCGCGCCTTCAAGGACATGCTGGATCCCGCGACTCTGACTGGCATGCATGCCCACCACAACTTGGGTCTCGGCGTGGCCAACAGCATCGTCGCGGTGGAAGAAGGCTGTGACCGCGTCGATGCCAGCCTGGCCGGCATGGGCGCCGGCGCCGGCAATGCGCCGCTGGAAGTCTTTATCGCAGCGGCCGATCGCATGGGCTGGAACCACGGCTGCAATGTTCTGGCCCTGATGGACGCTGCCGACGATATTGTCCGGCCGCTGCAAGACCGTCCGGTTCGGGTGGATCGCGAAAGCCTGGCGCTGGGTTACGCGGGTGTCTACAGCAGTTTTCTGCGCCACGCGGAGGCGGCCGCGGAAAAATATAACCTGAAAACGGTTGATATCCTGCTCGAACTGGGCAAGCGTCGCATGGTGGGTGGACAGGAAGACATGATCGTGGATGTGGCGCTCGATTTGCTGAGTCAGCGCGCCGCTGCGAACCGAACCTCAGTACCAGACAACCTGGCCGTCATGGCCAGTTCCTGACGCAATCAACTTCAGCACAAAGATGAACTCCTCCGCACAAGCCTTTTTGTCCGCACGCCAGTTCCTGCTGGATCATGCCGGTGAATACGATATTGCCCGAAAAAAGTTTCAGTGGCCGCGGATCGGAGACTTTAACTGGGCGCTTGACTACTTTGATGCGATGGCGCGCAACAACCAGGCGCCTGCATTGCGGATCGTCGGCGATAACGGAAGTGTCAATAACCGCTCGTTCGAGGAGATGTCGCAGCGCTCATCCCAGGTCGCGAACTGGCTGCGCAGCCAGGGCTTGCGCCGTGGGGACCACCTGCTGTTGATGCTGGGCAATGTCGTGCCGTTGTGGGAATTGATGTTGGCGGCCATGAAGTTGGGCGTCGTCATCATTCCGGCGACTGAACTCCTGAGTCCTGACGACCTGGCCGACCGACTGGAACGCGGCCAAGTGCGCCATGTGGTGGCGGCTGAGGCGCAAACGGGCAAATTCGCCTCGCTGGTCGGCGACTATGGGCGTATCGTGATCGGAGCAGCCGGTGCGGGCTGGGTTTCGTACGAGGAGTCGGGCAACGCCCCTCGCGAATTCACGCCCGACGGTCCGACCCGTGCCACGGATCCGCTGCTGTTGTACTTTACCTCTGGCACTACGTCCAAGCCCAAGCTTGTGCTTCACACGCATCAGAGCTACCCGGTGGGTCACCTCTCGACGATGTTCTGGATCGGACTGAGACCCGGTGACATGCACCTGAACATTTCATCGGCAGGCTGGGCGAAACACGCGTGGAGTTGCTTCTTCGCGCCCTGGAATGCCGGTTGTTGCATCTTTATCTACAACTACGAACGCTTTAGTGCGGCGAGCTTGTTGTCAGTTCTGCAGCAGCACGGCGTGACCAGCCTGTGCGCTCCGCCCACGGTGTGGCGCATGCTGATCCAGGAAGATCTTGCATCCTACCGGAGCAAGCTCAAACTGCGCGAGCTTCTTGGGGCTGGCGAGCCGCTGAACCCTGAGGTGATTGATCAGGTCAGGACCGCTTGGGGCATCACGATCCGGGACGGTTACGGTCAGACCGAGACCTGCGCCCAGGTCGGCAACTCGCCCGGGCAACCGGTGAAGGCCGGCTCCATGGGCCGCCCGTTGCCAGGTTATCCCATCGTTCTGCTGGGCGACGATGGCCGCGAAGGGGCCGAAGGCGAGATCTGCATCGATCTGTCTCTGCGACCGATCGGGCTGATGGTCGGCTACCTGGATAGTGACCAACAGACGCAGGAGGCGATGCGTGGTGGCTACTACCATACTGGCGATGTCGCGAGCCGCGATGAGAACGGCTACATCACCTTTCTGGGACGTACCGACGACCTGTTCAAGGCGTCCGACTATCGCATCAGCCCGTTCGAGCTGGAAAGCTTCCTGCTCGAACACGAGGCCGTTGCCGAAGCTGCCGTGATCCCCAGTTCGGACCCGGTGAGGCTCGCAGTGCCTAAGGCCATTGTGGTTCTGAAGGCGGGCACCACTGGCGACGTCGCCATGGCGAGGGAAATCTTCGAATTCTCCCGATCCTCCCTGGCCCCTTACAAACGGCTGCGCCGCATCCAGTTCGTCACCGATCTTCCAAAGACGATTTCCGGAAAAATCCGGCGTACGCAACTGCGTTCCGAGGAAAACCGCCGCATGGCGCCACAGGACCGGATGCCCGGAGAGTTCTTCGAGGAGGACGTGCTGGACCCGTCATCCACCTAATCCCCCCGGCGATATTGGAGTTGTTCCACATTCGCCTTCATATCAGGAGCATGCAATGAGCCTTTGGCTTGATTTTCTCGGGACGCAAGTCCGATACATCGACACACCCACTTACGGCCAGATCCGCATCGCCGAGGCCGGACAGGGCAACAAGGAAGTGATCATCTTCCAGCACGGACTCAACGGCCACCTGGAGGCCTACGCCAAGAACTTGAACGAATTGTCTGATCAGTTTCACGTGATCGCCATTGATTACGTCGGCCATGGGCTGTCGGACAAGAAGGTCTCGGAATACAACCCCGATGTCTTCGCCGATCAGCTGCGCGAGACCATGGACGCACTGAAGATCGAGCGCGCGCATCTGTCTGGCGAATCGCTCGGCGGGTGGGTGTCCGGACTGTTTGCCGCGAAATACCCGCAGCGCGTGGGCCGCCTGATGCTCAATACTGCTGGCGGCATCCCGGTGGTCAGTGCCAAGGGCAAGCAGGATATGGCGAATTTCATGGCCCTGAACAAGGCCAACGTCGACGCGGTGCCGAACCGCCAATCCGTGACGGCGCGCATGGAGTGGCTGATGCACCCGAACAACCATCACCTCCTGAAGGAAGAACTGGTCGACCTGCGGCTGGCCATCTACCTGCGGCCAGACACCCGCGCGGTGGCTCCGAAAATCAATGCCGTGATCCAGCGCCATGACGACTTCCTGATTCCGCTGGAAAAACTGCTGTGCCCAACCCTGTTCCTCTGGACCGCCGACAACCCGATCCACGACCTGGAAGCCGGTCGCAGCGCCGCTTCCAGGGTGAAGGACAGCCAGTTCTACCTCATGAAGGGCGACGCCGCCCACTGGCCGCAATATGAGCAGCCACTCGAGTTCAACTCGGTCGCTCGCGGCTTCTTCAGCAGCGGTCGCCTGCCCTGATGGGGGCCAGGCAATTTTGATTGTCAGAGCGAGCCAGTTGGCATGAAAACACGCATGCCGACCCCAGAGAGCCGCCGCAAGCTCTCACCTTTGACTTGACCTATCCAGCAGACCAGAGCGGAGTAGCCATCAATCCTGGGTTGGAAATGCTGGATTGGTGCGCTTGATGTTGTAGTGGCTCGGGGGTCCAGACCAACATGGCCCTTGGAGGTGTCGCTAAGTAGAGCCCCACGCGTCCGGTCAATACTGACATGGAGGAATGGGCGATGAGCCGGTGTGTTTCGGAGAACAGCAGGGATCGACTGGCCAAGAACTGCGAGAACTGCATGTGCAAACCGCGCCAATTCCGGAGGGGCCCTATGTCCTGAAATTGACAAAACAAGCAAACCAGTCTGTTTGATACCATTACCGGAGAAATGCCGCCTGACAATATCGGTTGATCAGGATGCAAATATCGCTTTCGTACATTGCGACGGACTTGTTGCCAGCCACAGTGGGCCTGGCAGCAATTCAATCGGCGAAGTTGGACATCGACAACAAGGGCATGACGATGGGTATGGCTGGCACCAGGGTTCGGAGAACCCAGACAGAACGAAGTGACGAAACGCGTCGACGTGTGCTCGACGCCGCCATCGAGGTACTCAAACAGCGCGGTTACGCGGGTTTTCGCATTGCCGAGGTTGCCAATGTCGCCGGCGTGTCACGCGGCGCACAATCGCACCATTTTCCGGCCAAGGACGCGCTGCTGCTCGAAGCGCTGGATCACATTTATAGCCGCGCCAAGGAGCGCGCCCTTGACCGCATCGACCGTCTGCGTGCCGGCAGCAACATTGTTGGCTCCATCATCGAGGACAGTGCCAGCCTCTTCTTGAACGACGACTTTTTCATGACCATTGACGTCGTGCTGGGAGCCGGAAAGACCTCGGACGTGGGCAGCAAGGCAGCATTAATCGCCCGCAATTACCGCTTGCCGGTCGAGCAGGCATGGCGCGAAGCGCTGGTTGCCGAGGGCTACACCGCCGAAGTTGCAGACGACCTGGTGTGGATCACCAATAGCATCGTACGTGGTTTGGCGGTCCGGACCTTGTGGGAAAACAATCCGAAACAGTTCGCTCATGTACTCGAACTTTGGCAAAAGATCGCACGGCAACATTTCCCGCTTGCCAGCAAGCCTCCCACGACGGCGAAGAAACGCACGCGCGAGCGGGCCTGACCGACCGACCGGCACAACATGAACGGTCCCAGACATGCGATGAAGAACGTGTCAAAGCTGGAAATGACCACGCGGGCGCATCGCAAACCCGGCGAGACGCTGCTCCAAGGTATGGGCGATCCATCCCGCCGATCGACCAATAGCCCAGATCGCGCTGGCTGATCGCGCTGGCAACCCATGCACAAGGCACAAGGCAACCAGCCCCAACTCAATATTCGGGTACAAGCACAATTGCGTTCGCGCTTCCTCAAAATACCGAAACGCCAGTTCAGAATGCCGCTTCTGGCGCCCGTGCGAACGCGCTAGATCGATCAGGCATGCGGCGCGGGGATCTCCGTGCGGATACAAGGGCAGGCCGAATCCGGGCAATCTCGCGCCTCGCCGCTGCGCGTCGGCCACTCGCGCCTTGACCTGCGCCGCTGTTCCGAAGCCTCGCAAAATGTCCTCGGCGCGGTCACATCCTCCGGCAAGCATGGACCCGGTCTGCGCCGCAAGTGCCGCGACAACGCATGCGTGCAACCCGGCGCCCGCCGACGCAGCGATGCGCGCCGCGAAAGTCGGCGATGCGAGTTCGTGATCCGCCGCCAGAATCAGGGCGGCATTCATCGCATGCAGCAAATCCGGCGTCGGCTCGTGCCTCAACGCCACCAGAATATGCTCGGCGACCGACTTGTCGCCCGCTGGTTCAACAAATCGCTGCTCCCTGCTGAGCACCCCGCAACAGCCAGCGAAAGCAAAGATCATTTCGCGCGAGTATCGGGCCATCGAACCGCTTCGCACTTCTTCAGCCAGAGAGCCGCCACCAAGCGCAATTGCGGCCACGGCAAACACGCGCATCATGCGAATCTGGTCGTTCATCTCGATCCCCATGCCGGCCAGAGCTCTCCCAACGTCGGCCCGCCTCGGTTCGACTCGCCAATTGTGCTTTTCGTCGTGCAACACGCCAGACCACAGCAATTCGGCCACATTCTCGAACTGGCCAGGGTTGCGCGCCAGATCCGTCGCCAGGTATCCTCGGTAGGACGGTCCGGCATCCGTGATCTCCGTGATGCTGGTCGCCACCACCGGTCGTCCCCAACGCAGCGCAGTGGCATCCACGGCGCCATGCCCGTTGCGCGCCCCACTTCGCGCACGAAGCCGTTCGATCTCTTCGCGCAGATAACGGCTTGATTTTCTTCCGGGGCTGGTCACCGGATGCAAAAGCCCACGGCTGGCATACGTGTACAGCGTTGCCGGCTTGACCCCCAAGATCCCGCAGGCCTCGCTCGCCGTCACCAGAAAAGATGCCTGCTGATCACCTGGCGGCGCGGATGAAGCCATGTCGTTCCTTGGGGTAGTAATACATCGATTGTTTAATCGATATTGAATCAATATTTAATCACCACTAAACTTTACCGAAAATGCGCGGCCTTGTCGCCGCGCCCGGACAAATAAGCAGGAGCAAGCGCGATGTGCAGTTTCGTCGTCGGCAAATCGTTCGTCGATCGACAGCCGCGTTTCGCGTGAGTCGCATCCGCAATAACAGCTTGGGCAGGATCACAACATGACTACGGCACAGGAACTGGCCTTTTTCCAGCAACGCGGCTTTGGCCGGCGCATAGGGTTCGGCCTTCGACCGGCGCTGCTGGTGATCGACATGATCAACGCGTTTACAGATCCGGGCATGCCGCTGGGTGCCAATCTTGACGCCCAGATTGCCGGGACAAACCAGTTACTCCTGGCCGCGCACGCCCGCGATGTGCCGGTGATTTTTTCGACAGTCAGCTACGATGACTCCTTGCAAAAGGACGCCGGCATCTGGGCTTTGAAACAAAGCGGCGTATCAACCCTCGCAGCCGGAAGTGCGGGGGTGCTGGTGGATAAACGTCTGGACAAGCGCCAGTCCGACGGACTGCTGGTCAAGAAATACGCATCGTGTTTCTTTGGCACCGACCTGGTCAGCCGCCTTGTCGCGCAAGGCGCCGACACATTGATCATTACCGGGTGCACCACCAGCGGATGCGTGCGCGCGAGCGCGGTGGACGCCTGTCAGAACGGCTTTCGCCCGATGGTTGTTCGCGAAGCGGTAGGCGACCGATCAGAAACCGCACACGCTCAGAGCCTGTTTGACCTGGACGCCAAATACGCCGACGTGGTCACGCTGCAAGACACGCTCAGCTACCTGCAACATCAATTGCACAGCAGCAGGCCCTGAGCCTTGCCCTCATCCCTCTTCACCCGAGACCCGCATTGCCATGACGACGACCGACACCACCAACACGACAGACCTTTCGCCCCGCGTAGCCGGGGTACTGCCCAAGCAACGCGGGCTTTTCTGGGCTGGTCAGTGGCATCAGCCCGCAGGAATCAAGGTATTCAGAACCGACAATCCGTCGACCGGCGAACATCTTGCGGAGGTGTTCGAGGCCGGCACCTCCGAAATCGATAAGGCCGTGAAGGCAGCCGCGAGCGCGTTTCCAGCCTGGGCCAAAACCCCGCCTCTGGAGCGGGGACGCCGCCTGCGCGAGGCCGCCAACCGGATCCGCGCGCATGCCCAGGATCTGGCGCTGATCGACGCGGCCGATTGCGGGAATCCAGTCAAGGCCATGATGCATGACGCGGAGATTGCTGCCACCCAACTCGAATATTTCGCCGGGCTGGTTCTGGAGGTCAAGGGAGAAACCATTCCGACCGCCAATGCATCGCTCAATTACACGTTGCGCGAGCCCCTTGGCGTCGTGGCCCGGATTTTTCCGTTCAACCATCCGTTCATGTTCGCGGCGGGGAAAATCGCGGCTCCGCTGGCGGCCGGTAATACTGTCGTCATCAAGCCGCCGGAACAGGCACCACTGTCCACGATTCGGCTCATGGAACTGCTGCAGGACATCTTCCCGCCAGGCGTCTTGAATTGCGTCACCGGAGGCCGGGAGACGGGCGCCGCACTTGTGGCCCATCCCGATGTTGCTGCCGTCGGCCTGATCGGCAGCGTACCCGCCGGCAAGGCCGTGTGGAAGGCTGCCGGAGACACACTCAAGCGGACCTTGCTTGAACTTGGCGGTAAAAACGCCATGATCATTTTCCCGGACGCCGACTTCGAACGCGCTGTCGACGGCGCCGTGCGGGGCATGAACTTCACCTGGTGCGGACAGTCCTGCGGTTCGACCAGCCGCTTGTTCCTGCACGAATCACTGCACGACCGTTTCGTCGAAGCGCTGGCGCAGCGTGTCCAGCGGGCCCATGTTCCCGGCATCGCGACCGACCTGGCAACGACGATGGGAGCCATGGTCAATCTGTCTCAGTACCAACGCACCTTGAGTTATATCGAGACCGCGCAGCGCCAGGGAGCCAACCTGGTTTGCGGCGGACGCCGGTCCGCTGAAGCGCGCTTGGCAAATGGCTTTTTCATCGAGCCGACGATATTTGCCGGTGTCGACGAATCGATGGCCATCGCACGCGAGGAGATATTCGGACCCGTTCTGTCCGTGATGCAATGGAACGACCCCGAGCGACTGTTCGAGGCCGTCAACAACATCGAGTACGGACTGACTGCTTCGATCTGGACCCGAGACCTTGTCACCGCACACAAGGCCGCGGCGCGGGTGCAAGCCGGTTACGTCTGGGTCAACGACTGCTCGGTGCACTTTACCGGCGCTCCGTTTGGCGGCTACAAACAGTCGGGCGTGGGACGCGAAGAATCGAAGGAGGAACTGTTCGAGTTCACGCAGCTCAAGAACATCAATGTGTCGATGGGCGCCTGACAAGCCGTCACCACATGTGTCCCAAGATCAAACGCCGACAGTCTCAACCGTTACGCCGCGGTCCGGTGCTGGATATTCCGGGCTTTGGCACCGTGACCATGGGCTGCGGCATCGCCCTGGCAATCACACAAGGACACGACTTTTCTCCCGCGGGACCTTGCGTCCAAGGTTTATTGCGGCTAGACTAACAAACAGACTGGCTTGATTGTAAATAACGTCTCATGACCTGAACGGTTGGCGACGAACAGTACTTTGCTTTGCAACAAGACAGAACATCCATTGGAGACACGGTGCAAATTCGATCTCTCGTTGCTCTGCCCCTTGATCGCAGTTCGAACCATCAAATAGACCTCGGCGCACTACGCCAAGGCATTGCGCTTGTGTACACAAAACGCCCATCGGGCATGCGTCGAGGCGGATGATGGCGCGCGTACTTTCGGGCGTAAACGTCATCGAGCTCGGCACATTCATCACCGGCCCGTGCGCCAGCATGCTGCTGGCCGACCTCGGTGCCGACGTGCTGAAGATCGAACAACCCGGCGGCGGTGATCCATTTCGAGGCTACCAGGGATCACTCTACAGCCCGCATTTTCGCAGCTACAACGCGCGCAAGCGCAGCATCGCGCTGAATCTGAAATCGGCACGCGCGACCGACGTTGTTACGCACCTGGCGGCGAAAGCCGACGTGCTGATCGAAAATTACCGCCCCGGCGTGATGGATCAATTCGGCCTTGGCTGGGAGCAGTTGCAACAAATCAACCCGCGACTCATCTATTGCTCGGTCACCGGTTTCGGCAGTTCCGGCCCCTACCGCGATCGCCCGTGTTATGACACGGTAGCGCAATCCCTGAGCGGATACCTCAGCCAAACGATGAGCCCGGAGCAACCGCAGATCGTCGGTCCAGCCGTCGCCGACACCGTCAGCGCCATGTACGCCGCGTATGGCGTATTGGGGGCCTTGGTCGAACGCGGTCACACCGGGGTCGGTCGTCATGTCGAAGTCGCCATGTTGGACAGCATGATCGCTTTCGGCGCAGCGGCATTCGGCTCGTATTTTGTCGACGGCAAGGCACCCGGACCGATCAGTCGGCCGCGCGGCTCACAGTCGTATGCGCTGCGCTGCGCCGACGGAAAACTCATCGCCTTGCATCTGGCATCGGTGGACAAGTTCTTTCAGGCACTCGCCAAGGCCATAGGGCGGCCGGAGCTCGCGGACGACCCGCGTTTTGCCCGCGTCATGGACCGACAGACCCACTACGAACTGCTCACCGCGGAGCTGAGCAGCGTGTTCGTAACCAAGCCACTGGCCGAATGGGTCACGCTGCTGCTGGCGCACGATGTCCCGCACGCTCCGGTGGCAACGCTGGACGAGGTGGTCGCCGACCCGCAGGTCCGGCACAACCGCGTGTTCACGGACCTGCACCACCCCACGCAGGGCACAGTCACAAATACCCAGCGCCCGGTACTGTATGACGGCGAGCGTCAGGCGGGCGACCTTGCACCGCCGACGCTCGGAGAACACAGCGCAGAGGTTCTGCGCGAACTCGGATACGACGCCGCCAGCATTGATGCGATGGCACTCGACGGGGTGGTCCAGTGCGCCAATCCAGTTGCCAGGAAATCGCCATGAAAACGCAGCCGCTACAAACCCGCATCTCGACGTTCGACGAGACCGGCGCAACCATCAGGGGGAAAAGCCTGGTGGACGATCTCATCGGAGAGGTCACCTTCTCCCAGATGATCTACCTGCACATCCTGGGCACAATGCCGACGCCCGCGCAGGTGCGGGTACTCGACGCGGTGCTCGTGACCCTGGTAGACCATGGCGTGATGGCATCTGTAGCCTCGCGGCTGGTGTACATGTCTTCGCCCGATGCGATACAAGGTGCGATCGCGGCCGGGATTCTCGGCATGGGCAGCCAGTTCGGCGGCGTGATGGAGGAGATTGGCCGCAACCTGGAGTCCATCATCGCAGCGCAAGACCCGCAGGGAGAGGCGACCGCTATCGTGGCACGCTACCGCGCGGCGCGGCAGCCTGTGCCTGGCTTTGGCCATCCCCATTTTCGTCCCGAAGACCCGCGATCGCTCAAGCTGCTGCAAGTCGCCGAACAGGCGGGTCTTTCGGGTCGGTTCGTCTCGGCCCTTCATACCCTGGCCGATGCCGTAGATAAGGCGCTGGGCAAACACGTGACGATCAACGCGACTGCGGCAATTGCCGCCTTACTGGGCGAGATCGGCGTACCCGGGCGCATCATGCGCGGCTTTGCCGCCATTTCGCGCACCCCGGGAATCGTTGGGCACCTTCATGAAGAACAGACCCATCCTGCGGCGTACAGCATCGGCATGACGGCGCAGGAAATGGTGCCCTATGTGGGCGAAGTTCCGCCCAGGAAATGAAAGGACGGGGATCATGAAACCACTGCACTTTGTCGACACCACGCTGCGCGACGGAAACACCAGCCTTTGGGCCGGTGCGCTTCGCACCGACATGCTGCGCCCCGTCCTTGAACAGTTCGACCGCGCCGGTTACAAGGCCATGGAGATCGTCGACGTCGCCTTCTTCAAGAAGATGGTGCGCGACCTTCAGGACGATCCATGGGAGCGGATCCGGTTGATGGCCGCGGCCTGCCCGAACACCCCGCTGCGGGTCATCACATCGCGACACCTGACGTTCGAGTATTCGCCGCCCGAGATCGACCGTCTGTTCGTTCAGCGGCTGGCCGCCAACGGTGTGCGGCAGGTGCGCATTTCCGATCCTTCCAACACCGCCGCCAACTGGGAGCGCCTTGTCGTCAATGCCCACGCGGCCGGTCTGGAAACGATCATCAACCTGATCTACTCGATCGCGCCGATCTATACCGACGACTACTACCGCAATCTGGCCCGCGAGGCGGCCCGGCTCAAGCCGACACGCATCTGCTTCAAGGATCCGGGCGGACTTCTCAAGCCGGAGCGTACCCGCACGCTGACACCCATCATCCTGGCAGAAGCTGGCGCAATCCCGGTAGAGTTCCATACCCATTGCAACACCGGGCTGGGGCCATTGTGCGTGCTGGAAGCGATCGAACAGGGCATTTCGATCGTCAACACCGCCACGCCACCGCTGGCCAACGCGTCTTCAAATCCTTCGGTCTTCAATGTGTTGGCCAACGCGCGTGAAATGGGCTTCGATCCTTCGATCAATGTAGACGCCATTTCCGCAATCTCCGAGCATCTGATGGCGATCGCCCGCAAAGAGGGGCTGGCCATTGGCGCGCCGCTGGAATATACGGAATCACACTACGCGCACCAGGTTCCCGGCGGCATGATTTCGAACTTTCGCCACCAATTGGCGCAGGCCGGCATGCTCGAGCGCCTGCCCGAGGTCATCGAAGAGGTCAAGCGCGTGCGTATGGACCTGGGTTACCCGATCATGGTGACTCCGTACTCTCAATTTGTCGGCGTGCAAGCGGTGTTCAACGTGATGCTGGGCGAGCGCTACAAGGAAGTCAGTGACCAGATCCTGCAGTACGCGCTCGGGTTCTGGGGCAACACCGAACGTGACGCCATAGACCCGGACGTGCGCGACCGGATTGTGTCGCGTCCGCGCGCACGCGAGGTAGGGGCCTGGACGCCGCCGCAGACCACGCTGGCCGAATTCCGGTCCCAGTTTGGTGGCCCCGGCATTGATGACGACGAGGCGCTATTGCGTTACTTCGCTGGTATCGACGAGACAAACGCAATGCGCACGGCACCTCTACGGGCCCACGGACTGGACGCCAGCCAGCCCCTCATTCGCCTGATCGAATCCATCGGCAAGAAGAAACAGATAGGACAGGTACGTATCGAGAAAAACGGCCTGATCATCCAGCTCGGACGCTCTGCTCCCACAACGGTGTGACAAGGACCAAGGTAAACAATCATGAACAAGACCACTGATTCGCTGACCGACGACGAAGTGCGGCAGATCGCATTGCTCATCGAGACGATCGATCGCTCGACTATGGATTTTCTTCAGGTCGACGCGGCCGGAGTCAGGCTGACCATCAGCAAGGGTGGCGCCGGCTTGACCGCGATGGCGCCGGCTACTCCGCCAACGCCCGTAGTACCGCCTGCAACCCTGGCCGCAGTCGCGCCCTTGGCGCAGAGCAGTGCCACGGTGGCTCCGCCATCCGCGGCCGCCCCGGCCTCTCCGAGTCCCGGCTCTCCGGACAACACAGTCGTCATCCCGGCACCGTTGATGGGTCGCTTTTATCCGCGCCCCGAGCCCGGCGCGCCAGCCTTCGTGACGGTTGGCAGCGAGGTGGAAGAAGACACCGTCGTGGGCTTGATCGAGGTCATGAAGCTGTTCAATACGGTTCAGGCCGGAATGCGCGGAACCATCACCGAAGTCTGCGCACCGGAGGGCGAATTCCTGGAATATGGAGCGCCACTGTTCCGGGTACGGCCAGCCGATGCAAGCAACCGCGGGGGAGCCTGACCTTGTCAATCCGGCGCATCCTTATAGCCAACCGCGGCGAAATCGCATTGCGCGTGATACGCGCTTGCGAGCAGTTGGGCATCGAGACCGTTCTGGCCGCCTCGAGCGCCGACCGGGACAGCCTGCCGGCCAGAACTGCCGGACGTGTTGTCTGTATCGGTCCTGCTCTGTCGTCTCAAAGCTACCTGGATGTACGCGCCATCATCACCGCAGCCCAGGGAACCGGCGCAGATGCAATACATCCGGGTTATGGCTTCCTGTCGGAGTCACCCGAACTTGCCCAAGCCTGCGCCGATGAAGGCTTGATCTTCATCGGTCCGCGCGCGGACCAAATTCTCGACATGGGCAACAAACTCAGGGCGCGCGAACGCGCCAAGTCATTTGGCCTTCCCCTGCTGCCAGGCTCCGAAAAGGTTCACACCCATCAGCAAGCTGCCGAAGTGGCGCGGCGAATCGGGTTTCCAGTGATCCTCAAGGCGGCGGCCGGCGGCGGTGGACGCGGGATGAAGATCGTGTCGGAGGATGAGCAACTGCAACGGATGTTCGAATCGGCCAGCGCCGAGGCCAAGGCAGCGTTTGGCGACGAAAGTCTGTATGTCGAACGCTACATTGCCAACGCGCGCCATATCGAGGTTCAGGTTCTTGGTGACAAATTTGGAAACGTCATCCATCTGGGTGAACGCGACTGCTCGTTGCAGCGTAGGCACCAGAAGCTGGTCGAGGAATCCCCGGCGCCAGAGATCGCCGAACCCCTACGCCAGGCAATCCGCGAAGCCGGTGTCACGCTGGCGCGCAACATCGGTTATGAGAACGCCGGAACCGTAGAGTTCATCTACGACGAGGACGCGAAGAAGTTCTATTTCCTGGAGATGAACACCCGCATCCAGGTCGAACATCCGGTCAGCGAAATGGTCACCGGTATCGACTTGGTGCAGGAACAGATCCGAGTCGCGCGCGGCGAGGTCTTGCGCTTCCGCCAGCAGGACGTCGTATTTCGAGGGCATGCCCTCGAATGCCGCATCAATGCCGAGGTGCCACATGAAGGTTTCCGGCCCAGTCCGGGACGGATTTCCACGTGGTCGCCGCCGCAGGGACCCAATATCCGGGTCGACAGCCACTGCCATTCCGGATATGCCGTGCCGCCCTACTACGACTCGATGATCGGCAAGCTGATCGTATACGGTTCCAACCGCACCGAGGCCATTGAGCGCATGGGCCACGCGCTGGCCCGTTTCCATGTGGAGGGAATCGGCACGACCATCGGATTCCTGCAACAGGTCATGCAACATTCCGACTTCCGTGCCGGGCGCGTCAGTACCGCGCTGGTCGGCAGGATGCTGGAAGAAACCAAGCAAGCAGGCGACGCGGAAAAACTCCTGGTCCGTTCGCCATGACAGCAAGCCAGGGGAAATCGTCGCTCAGGTCAGTTCCATTCTTTCGGGTGGAAGCACCAAAAATGCCGGTTTAGTTCAACCGGATCCAACTACTCAAGGAGACAACAATGAAACTACGCATCCAATCCAGGCTTCTGGCTGTCCTGCTCGGCGGCCTCATGGCCACCGTCGGCAGCGTCGGCGCACAGGCACAGGAAATCACCCTCAAGGCAATCAGCGCATGGCCCTCGGACAATTATTTCTCCGGGAACTTCGAGAAGTTCGTCGCCAAGGTCAATGCGGAGGGCAAGGGACTGGTGCAGATCAATAACTTGGGGGGTGGGGCCAAGGTCATGCCCCCGTTCGAGGTGGCCAACGCGATCAAGAGTGGCGTCGCCGACATGGGCAATGTGGCGGGTGGATTTTATACGACGATCCTGCCGGAAAGCGACGCCTTGTCGCTGAGCACGCTCACAGCGCAGGAACTGCGCAAGAACGGCGCGCAGGAGTACATCAACAAGCTCTGGAACGAGAAGCTGAACGTCCAGTATCTCGGTCGTTCGGTCGACGCTTTGCCGATCAATATTTTCCTGCGCAAGCCCATCACCAAGCCTGACCTGACCGGCATGCGAATGCGGGTGATCCCGCTGTATCGTCCGTTCCTGGAGGCGCTCAACGCACAGTCCCTAATGAACATCCCGCCGGGCGAGGTATACACCGCGCTCGAGCGCGGGCTGCTCGATGGCTACGGCTGGCCAGTGATCGGACTGTTCGACGTTGGTATCGAAAAACAGACCAAGTATCGGGTCGACCCTGGCTTTTACTCGGTCGAGGTCGGTGTCCTGGTGAATCTCAACACCTGGAAGAAGATGAGCGATGCCCAGCGCGCGTTTCTCAACAAGATGGCGATATGGATGGAGGATCTGAACCTGGCCAACCCCAAACTGATCGAAGAGGAGAAAAAGCGTCACGCCGCGGCAGGCATCCAGGCCATCACCTTCACGGGCAAGGAAGGACAGGACTACCTGAACAAGGCCAACGAATCCGTTTGGGCGGCACTCATTCAGCGCAGCCCGGAGCATGGACCCAAGCTGCGCAGCCTGCTGACCAAGTGATACGCACGGCCCGGGGCATTTATGCAGCGCCTGAATAATCTCTACGGCAACCTGCTGACAGCACTGGCTCTGCTCGGAGCCATGCTGCTGTTCGCGATGATGTTGATGATCTGCACCGACGTGGTACTGCGTGGCATGCGCATGTCGGGGGTTCCATGGGCCAGCGAAATGAGCGAGTACATCCTGTATGGCTCGACCTTTCTTGCTGCTCCGTGGTTGCTGCGGCAGGGGCGGCACGTGCGGCTCGATCTGGTGTTGCGCGGGCTGCCGCCGGGCCTGGCATGGCGCGCTGAATGGCTTGCCGACATCATCGGCATGGCGACCTGCACAACCTTGACCTGGGCCGGTTGGCGCATTTTGTTAGCCAGCAAGGACAACGGGAACATCGTCATCAAGACGATCGCATTCACCGAATGGTGGCTGCTCATCCCGATTCCATTGACGTTCCTGCTCTTGAGCATTGAATTCGTGTTCCGCATGTTCCGGCTCTCCAACGGACCACGCCAGCTTCGTGATGAAGCGACGTCGGCGGCCTGAACTGCCAACGACAGTACCTAGGAAAAGCCGATGAGCTGGACCGAATCCCTGGCGCTGCTGTTTGGCGGCATCACCTTGCTTCTTTTCCTCGGTCTGCCAGTGGCGATCGCTTTTCTGGCGCTCAATGTCTTGGGTGCCTTCATCTTCATGGGGGGCGTCTCGGGCCTGGACCAGCTCGCCCGCAACACGATGCTGGCGGTGTCGTCGTTCTCGCTCACCCCGATCCCGCTGTTCGTATTGATGGGCGAGGTGTTGTTCCAGACCGGGCTGGCATTCAAGGTCATCGAGGGCATAGAACGGCTGATCCTGCGCGTGCCTGGCCGGCTGGCAGTTGTTTCCGTCGTATCCGGTACTGTGTTTTCCGCGATCTCCGGCTCTACCATCGCGACTACCGCAATGCTGGGTAGTGCAATGACGCCGGTGATGCTCAAGCGAGGTTATCACCCGAGCATGGCCATGGGTCCCATCATGGCGATTGGAGCCGTCGACATGCTGATCCCCCCTTCAGGGCTCACCGTGTTGCTGGGCAGCCTGGCCGGCATCTCGATCAGTGGCCTGCTAATTGCCGGCATAGTTCCTGGCGTACTGCTGTCGATCACCTTCATTGCCTTCATCGTGCTGCGGGTACACTTCAAGCCCGAACTCGCACCGGTAAGCGACGTGGTGGAACTCAAAGGCTGGGAGCGTTATCGGATGTTCTTCGTCTATGTCCTGCCCCTGACATCCATCTTCGTGGTCGTCGTCGGGTCGATGGCCAGCGGACTGGCGACACCGACCGAGTCCGCCGCATTGGGTGCGTTGGCGACACTCGTATTCGGATTTGTCTATCGGGCATTGAGCCTGCGAATCCTCATCGCGTCTTTCAAGAGCACCTTGACCGTTTCCAGCATGATCCTGTTCATCATCGTCGGCGCCACTGGCTTCGCACAACTTCTGGGGTTCTCCGGCTCCAGCGACGGGGTTCTGAAGCTGATCGGCGCACAGGGCTTCAGCCCTTTCGCGATCATGATCGCGATGATGGTCATCCTGCTGATTCTGGGTTGTTTTGTCGACCAGGTCAGCATGATGCTGCTGACGCTACCGTTCTTCATGCCATTGGTCATCAGCAACAAGATCGACCCGATCTGGTTTGGCGTGCTGTTCCTGATGGCGATGCAGATCGGCCTGCTATCGCCCCCGTTTGGCATTCTGGGTTTCACTATGAAGTCTGTCGTGCCGGCGGAAATCACACTCAAGCAGGTATTTGTCGCGGTCATGCCCTATGTGCTCATCGGTCTGCTGATGATGGTGGCCATTCTGCTGCTGCCACCTTTAGCGACCTGGCTACCCGGGCTGATCGGTTTTTAACCCTTTAAGGATTTCGAGACGGCCATGGCAATCGATAAAACACACAACATAGCGGTAGTGGGCGCGGGATTCATGGGCGGCGTGGTTGCGACGATTTACGCCCGTCATGGCTACACCGTCAAGCTGTACGACGCGATCCCCTCCATGCTCGAGAGTTTCCATTCGCGCGCTCTGCCGATCGCGCAAAGTCTGGCTACGCCGGAACACAGTCCCGAATCGATCGTGGGACGCATCACCCTGGCCCATACGCTGCAGGAGGCAATTGCGGGCGCGCAGATGGTGCACGAGGTGATCCAGGAGGATCTGGCGCTCAAACAGGCGTTGTTCAGCGAACTCGACCGCATGTGCGATGCGTCCGTGGTGCTTGCCACGAACACTTCGTCGTTTCTGTTGTCTCATCTGAGCCGGGACGTGGTCCACAAGGAGCGAATGATCGGCATCCACTACATCACGCCGGCCCATGTCGTGCCCGTGGTGGAGATAATCGTCGCCGAATTCACACCGGCCGATTTGATCGACTGGGCGCGCGACTTTGTCAAGGCGATCGACCACGTGCCGGTCGTATGCCGTGAAAACCCCGGCTTCCTCATCAACCGGATCCAGGGCACTATGCTGGCCGAGATTCATCGTATCGTCGATGAAGGCCTCGCAACAGTCGAGGACGTTGATACCGCTGTCCGGCTCGCCCTAGGACCGCGCTGGGCGCTGTGGGGTGCGCTTGCATGTGAAGACTTGATCGTCAGCAAGCGCACCATGCTCGCGTTGCTCGAATACATGCATGAGCAAACCGGACAGGCACACTATCAGCCGACACCGACCTTGCACAAGCTGGTCGACGAAGGAAGACTCGGGGCAACGACCGGCAATGGATGGGTCCGCTGGGACAAGCCCAACGATGAGCTGGTTGTTGAGCGCGATCGCCAACTCTCCGATATCCTGCGCTGGCTGTCAGAGCGCAACGCGATGGCTCTATTGAGGCCAGAAGCGCAAAAATTGCCGCTCCCACGGTGAAAGGCTTGTGCCCACCAAAGTTGACTTTAACGATGCGCGGGCATTTGTCGCTGCGGATTGTGGTGTCAACGATTGCTGGATCGCGCGCCAATTGACGGATCCCTCGGCTTCCGTTGATCTGCTATATCGCGCAGGCCATGCGCGCTTGAAAGAGTCGGTTTCGTCGTAAATCAGTGCATCCACTCTTGCAAAGCTTAGCACGCGATGGGTGAGATGCCCAAGCGCTCCAACGCCTTCACGTAATCAACCACCATGGCATCCAGGTCGTATTGCGGCGCATAATCCAGCTGCGCTCGGGCCTTGGAAATATCCAGCACGTTGTAGGCGCCAAAACCCACCTTCATGAAGTCATAACCCGGGCCGATCGCATAGCTGGCGCCCGGAAACCGCTTGTGAATGGCATTAACCATGTCCTGCAAGCCGAATGGCCGACCCTGGCCGATGTTGTAGATCTCCGCGCCCCGCTGACTAGTGGTGACAGCTCGTCCTATGGCCTGTGCGACGTCCCGCACGTAGACAATGTCGTCGCGCTCGTCGCCGCCCTGCTCAACAGTGGTGGGCAAGCCCAGCATGCCGTTTTCGATCAGACGACTGTGGATCGACATCGGTCCATGCCGCGCCAATTTTCCCGGTGCACAGATAGTGGCAAAGCGCAGCGCAAAGAAATCCATTCCGAACGCAGCGTGGTAATTGAAGCCCAGCCCCTCGCCCGCGATCTTGGCATTTCGGGGTCTCCTCGTTTTCAGTGCAATAAGTGACGGTACGCAAAGCTAGCACTGGCGCGGGGGTGGTCTGGGTAGACCGTTGATTTCATTGACTTTCCTGTTCGCTTTGTAAACGGGTATGGTGGCC
>JACCDI010998256.1_pt1 | contig 33414 bp, 36 predicted proteins | sample 7442791 | NCBI WGS metagenome assembly JACCDI01 (sample SAMN15323434, study PRJNA562643) | freshwater metagenome | isolation source: river surface water | place: USA:Blue River Watershed | collected 2017-08-15
CGATTGTCTTACTTAACCCTGTCTTTTTGTTTCCACAGGTGAAAGACGATGCTTGAAACTGAAACTCTACTGGTCTTGTTTGGTTATGTATCCAACATTCAGTTAAGTTCAGTATATTTATAGCAGAATTCTTATCCCTTGTTCTAAATACGACATTTTTGTTTTCGCAACTCACGCAGTTAGAACAAGTAAATAATCTGTATATTTCTACTCCTTTTTTATCTTTGTAATGTTTCAAATCTTTTCTACATTCACAACATTTTTGAGATGTATAAAATTCATTAATAGTTATTGTATCATACTTTTTATGAATAAGTTTCCTTAATCCTTTATTCATTGTAGGCATTGTGTATTTCATTTGTGAAGTTCTACTCCAATTACCATATCCAATTAGTATATTTTCACCAAATTTTTCTTTTATTTTATTCAAAAATGTATCAATGCTTTTCTTACCATAACTATATTGTCTAAAATTCATTTTTCTCCAAACTTCTTTCTTATAAAAATCTATGGTTTCTTTATTTAATTTATCCTTTTCTACAAGATATAATTTGAATTTATCATAATTAACAGATTTACTATTTTGTATTGATAGCATTGTTTCTTTTTCTATAATTTTATGTTTCTTCTTTTCTTGTAATAATATTCTTTGATTTCTTTTTCCATAACTTTCTATTTTTCTTTGTGATGCTGTATATTCTAATTTATTACCATTTTTATCCATCATATACACCAATGAATGCTTACCAGGGTCGCATCCAATTATATTTCTATCTTTAAGTGTATCTAATTGTTCTTTGGTTAAATCTTCTATAGTATGAAAATCTTGTTCTTGTAAAACAGGAACTCTTGAACCCCATTTTTTATCTTTCAAATCTTTTCTAATAAAAAGCAAACAACAACTAATTCCGTCAGTTTGTATTTGGTTATGAAACTGATAGTGTTTGTTTTTGAATATTTTATTTTTCAAATCTAAAAAGTTGCACCATATTTCACTCTGATTTTCTTTTACATTACTTAATAATTCGCCTTTTTTGGTTTTATTTCCATCTTTATCTTTTTCAGGACAAAATAAATTTATAATAGAAGCAGTATCTAAAATAATATGCTTTGGAATAATATTGTTTCGTAATGGTAATGGTTGGAATAATTTACTTTCTTGTTTTTCTAATACACTATTCATATAAAGCATTCCTTTCAAATACTCAAATGGTCTAACCTTGATATCATAGTGAATTGATTTTTTGATTTCAGTAGGTAAAATATTAGACAGATGTGTATTTTTCCAATCGTCAAACATAATATCAGTTTCTTCTAATGATAAACATTTATTTTTGAATTGAAATAATATTCCTTTGTCTTCTGTAATTTCGTTTGTAGTTTTGTTAATAAATCGTAAAAAGTGTTGAATAAAATGTTCTTGAAAATTATTATGTAAAGAAGTATGTATTTGTGTTGCTAAATAAGGTAATAAGAAAGTAGTATTTTTCAAATTAGTTTTTTCGTGATTGATTAATGGTTGGTATTCTGTTTTGTAAAATGCATCTAATGCTTCTAAAAGTTCAGTATCTTTTCCTTTCTTTCCTCTATTATCACGAGTTCCTAATGTTTTGATACAATATAAAATAAATATTTCATCTATGTTTGGTAATGTTTGATTTTTGGTATATTTGTCTAAAACATACAAACGAATAAATTGGTAAGTATGAATAACCAAATCATTCATTTCAAACACCAAATGGTTTATTACTGGTTGTGTTGCATCACGATTTAGTAAAATCGTTTTTAGTGGAATTTTGAAAGTTTTGTAAGCAGATTTTTCATTATTCCTAAATTCTTGGAAATCTTCCTTTTTCTTTTTCTTAACTTTCATTTTATATATATTATAAATATTTTATTTTTAAGTTATTTTAACGCAAAAGATTTAAATGTAATTTATTTATAATTAGTATATTTATAAATAAATGGAAATACCTAATGAAGCAGAAATGAAATATAATTGTGAAGTATGTAATTATAAATGTATATATCCAGCACACTGGAAGCAACATATAGAAAGTGAAAAACATAAAAATAATGGAAAACGAAAAACGAGAAGTGATAAGGTATTAGAACCAAAATGTAAGCATTGTGAATATACAACAAAAAATCTAACTTGTATGAAAGTTCATTGTTTAACTCATCATTCAACAAAAGAAGATAGAAAAAAAGAGTTTAAGTATTATTGCGATAAGTGTGATTTTGGAACTTACGCAGAAATATTATTTACACGACATTGTGAAACAAAGAAACATATGTGTTAAATAATTTGTCTTTTGAAAATTAGTTTTTTGGGTTGTTTTATTTGTTGCATAATCCAATTACTATCTATTTCAAATATTGGAGTTTGGTCAGTATGGTTTGTTTTATTGTATAGTTCAATTATTTTATTTTGTTTTTCAACCGATACAGGATTTTTATTACATATTTCAATGCCAAATATTATAGACCCTTTATGAACTATAACTAAATCTACAATTGAGATTGGATTATAACCATAATTAATACATTCATCATAGCTAGGTACATATGTCATAGGATCATCTGGAAACCATTTCTGAATAGAACTACCGGTTTTATTTAATAAATAACCCCATCCATTACCGCTAACAAATGTATTGGAAGGGCGACCATCAAATGTTTTTGTAATTAATGCCAAGGGATATTCAAATAAAATATCATCATCACTTATTCTATAAGATATACTATCTTCTTGTTCTTTATCACTTTCTAAACTATATAAATTTAATCCATTATTAAACCATTCTTTCAAAATAGATTTTGATAACTTATGTGAATATGATTCTTTGATCTCAAAATTATTCATTTTTATTTATAATGTTAATATAATTCATATTATTTATGTTATTTCAATTTTATTATAAATCAATTTTATATCAAATTATTATATAATGCCTACACATAAAAGTAATGATTATAAATTAACAGCAGTTCAATATTATTTAGTTGAAGATAAAACACAAGAAGAGGTTTGTAAAATATTCAAATGTTCTCCAAGAAGTTTAATGCGTTGGGTAGAAAGATACAAAAAGAATGGAAATGTAGATATTCATTATAGAAAACCAATCGCTTATAAAGTTAAAAAAGAATATGTAAAATTTTTAGTAGATGAAATAAATAAAAATAAAACAATCACATTACAAGAATTGCACCAAAAACTAAAAGATAAATATAAAACTGCTGATATAAGCACCATGCAACTTTTTAGAGTTGTTCGTGATAATAATATTACTTTGAAACTTACAAGAATTAGACACGAACCAACCAAACGATTTGGAAAAGATATTGATATAAATTCAAAAATAAAAGAATTTTACGATGAAGTCAAAAAATATAAAATGGAAGATATTATTTGTATTGATGAAACAAGCATAAAATCATTACAAAAACGAAATCATTGTTATAGCAACAAAGGAAAACGATGTGTAATAAAAACACAATCACAAGAAGTATTCAAAAAATATACTGGAATATTTGCTATTTCGGTAAATGGTGTGATACATTGGGATTTATATGAAAAGGGAGGAATAAATACAGATAGGTTAGTTGATTTTTTAGAAAATAACATTACAAGTAAATTAAGGAATAAATTAATTATTTTAGATAATGCTTCATCGCACAGAAACGAAAGAATAAAAGCATTGGTAAATAAACATAATAATATTTTATATGCTGTTCCATATCAACATTTCACTAATTCCATAGAAAATTATTTTAGTATGCTGAAATCAAGATTACAAAAGTTAGATGGGTTAAAATATGAAAACCTAAAAGAAAATATCCAAAAAGTAATAAATGAAATACCGAAAGAAAAATATGAAAATATATTTAAGGGTGCTTACGAACGACCAGAAAAATATGTTCCAAAGAATAAAACAAGAAAAGTAAAGAAGAATTACAAATAATTTTTATATAATTTGCTCTATATAAAAATCGGCGTTTGAAATGTTAAAAGGTGTAAAAAAGAACGAACCGCTCGACTTCCATAATTAATGGGTTTGGTGTTTTTAAGAAGAGCATTTAAATCTTTATGAATATTTGTACCAGACGAAAAGGAATCAGATTCAGATAAAGAAACTGATTTTGTTTTGTTGTGTTGCACTTTCTTGGTTTTACGAGTTTTTACGGATGATTCTGGAATTTCATCAACAACATTTTCGGGAATAACCTTATTTATGCTATTTACAGGAAGTACACTATTATTACTCATAATATAATATAATATAATATAATTCTATTTCTTATATCTTCTCTTTTTTGTCATTCGAATACCACCTCCTTTTTGAATATTTTTTGTTTTCGTTTTTTTGACTAACTTATTAGAAGGAACTGGCATATTCGGCGGCTTCGCCGCCTCAAAGTCTCCATACAAACGATAAGGATTTACTAAATATGTATTTTTACGATTCATTGCATTCAATATATCGTTTGCCACCATTTCATTTTTTAATTGACATTTTAATTTTGTTTCTAAATATTTCTTTTTATCTACCACATTAATATATAAATAAATTTCATTCATTGGATTTTTATTTGTGGATACTGTATTCACTCCAGTATACATGACTTCAGGATAAATAACTTTGTTTACAACATTTTCGTAGATTTTCAAATAAATGTCTCTAAATTTATCAATTTCATCTTTGTTTGAAGTAACAGGTTCTTTTAACTTTAAAATTGATTTCTCTAATTCAGGCATTATTGTTACGCGAACAGGTTCTGTCACTTGTTCTATACTTTTTATAATAGACTCACTCATTTCCACATATTGTCCATATTTATTTTTAATTTCCTGAATAATATCTAATTCTTCTCCTGATTTAGATGTTCCATCATTGTACTTTTCTTTTAAATCAAATTTTTGTATACGACCCTCCACAAAATCCATTACTATTTTTGCCGATTTGACCGCAATCATAGCCAAATAAATATTAGAAAAATCGCGCCATGTGTCACTTTTTATATTAATTCCGCCATAAGAATCTTTTTGTTCATTATAAGTACGAATAAACATATGAACACCAATATATGCATCCATTACTTCATTTAAATATTTATTAATTTCATTAATTTCGTCTTCACTTTTTTTAGGGTCTTTGCTTTGTATAGGTTTTAATTTACCATTTTCATCAATTCTTGAATTTACTTTATCAGATAATTTAAGAATTAAGCTTGTAATTGTAGTTGTTTGATTAGATATCTCTTTGGATTTTTGAACAAATATATCCTGATTAAGTGGAGGGACACCATCCTTTTTTTTATCTTTTTTTACATTTTGAGAAGATAATTCATTCACAAATTTTGCTTCTTTTGATATATTTGAATTACTTGTATATGTATATTTATACAAATCAATCATTAATTTTTTTATTTTTTGGTAATAGTTATGTTTGGCTTTATATACGTAAGACCCTCGCTCTTTTAATTTTTCGTTGTATTCTTCCAAAAATTTACGATAAATAGGATGATTTACAATATCATTTAACCAAATTAAATCCCCCACTAAATATTCTTTCCCTTGTATTTTTATAGTTGCTTCTTCCGTATTTCCCATAAAAAGAGATTTAATATCAAACGAAAATATCTCGGGATTAAATTCACTTTTTATTTGTTGTCGAAAAGAAGAACTCAACACTTTACCAAATGTATCGCTTATTTTAAAAAGGCATCGCAACATCATCATTATATTGTATTCTCCATTTTCCGCCATTTGTTTCTGAATATCCACAGTTTTTTTTTCATCATCCATTAACGGATTACCAAGAAGTGAATTTGAATCCACATAATTTGTCATATCTTTTCGCAACGTTTCTTCAAATTTTCTTTTATTAAAAAAAAATTCCAAACAGGTTTCTTTTGTTTGCCCAATGGAAACAGGATATTTCACACTATCCGTAAAAAATGGATATTTATACTCAGCCTTTTCAGGATGAGCTGAATCAGTAAACATACTATGCGTAACTTCTATTATTTCTTTACCTTTCACATTTGTTTGCAATACTATTTTTAATGGTTTTATTTGAATTGGCTGGTTATCCTCTGTAGGAACAACAGGGGCAGCACCAGCAGCCACAACATCAGTAGTTCCACTCATATATGTATATACCTATTTATTATGTATGTACATATTATTTTTTACGAATAAGGCACGCTCGAATTATTTGCTCCTGAGGAAGCATTTCCAGCATCTTCTTTATTTTGTTCGCCTTCTTCTCCTGTTTTCTTCAATTTGGTCAATACTTCAATTGCGTCATTAATCTGGTCTTGTGATGGCTGTTTATTTTTCGGGTCATTATTTGTACGTAATCCTTCATGGTAAGTCATGAAAGAAGATGGTAAACAACAAAAACGACTCTGGTCATTGAGAAGATAATCCATCAAAACAATGAAGGTCAATACAATCAAAAGCGCAATGTAAATATCGCGAGTACCCATCCATGCCATTGCAAAAATTAGGACATTTCTGCTAAATGTATATTTTAAATATGCTTCCATTGTGTCACTCAATTTAATGGTGACAAATTTCGATGAAATATTAAGAACAATAATGACAATACCTGCAAATATTTTACTTTGATTCACTGTCATTATTTTTTCATGTAATGAAAGAATCGATTGTGGTATTGACCACTTTTTCCCCGTTTTTTTCATATTCTATATATTTATTATCCACAAAACTAATGACTAAAATATGTATGGAAATAGTGTTCGGTTGGCCACTCCGTGGCCACTAAATGGGTCGCTGGTCGATAATGTTTTTTCGGCCATTCCCTTTTTTTCTGTCTCTGTGAGAGAAGAAGTAAATTGATATACATCAGCCGACCCACGTACAAATGCCTGCAATTCTTCTCCAGAAGTATATGGCGCGGGTTCCAAAGAATTCGTTAGGAGAGACTCCGTTGTTTTGCCTCCATTCCATAAGTCATAGGTCATATTCATGAGTCCTTCTTCAAAACGGAGGTCGTGGTAATGGTATCGCTGGTATTCTACTAAATCTGTTTGATAATAAAGAATCAAAATAGCACAGACAAATAAGCCATGCGTTAGGGAAATTGTCGAATAAAATACGATGAGACAAACAACTATAAATTTGCCTAAACTTGTGTTGGAGAAGTAGATAGTTTCTTTAGGTTGAGATACAAATAAATAGATTAATATGATTGGAATAAAATCAGTCAATATATTTATTGTTCGCGGCGATATATTAAAATTCATTGGATTTAATATTTAAGCGAAAAAAATTAGAGTCTTCTATAATAGACAAATAGAATATGTATTGATAAAAATCTAACCTTTATTCACCTAACAATTTATTGTCATATGAATTGACTAATTTTTGCAATGCAAATGTTCTGCTATACCACTGCATCAGAAGAGGTAAATAGAGATTAAAATACTGGTTCAAAATCTATCTTCTCAACATCCTTGTTTACTACAATTACTTGAATTATATTAAACATTCTATATCTATCCTCTTGATTCTCCAATGTATTCATTTCTTTATCATATATTAATCTATTTTTAGAAAGTTTCGATATATGTATCATATACTTCTCATCCAATCCTTCTATATACACCGAAATACCCGTTGAAAATACTCCAATAATAATTCCACAGAATTTATCCCCCACATTCACTATATTCATATTCTTATATTTTTGAATAAATCCCTCGATTTTATCCTGAACTATTTCGGCTTCATTCGCCCACTGTAAATATTCGGCCAACTTCTCTTCTGTAAACTGATACCCCTTCAAAATCAAATGATTTAATAAATCCACTGAACGTCGGATTGGAGAAGTCCAATGCGTATAATTATCAATTCCTATTCCATAATGATATGAATTGGCAGTAGTATAATAGGCTTTTGTAAGAAGAGCCTTTAGCATAAATCTATATATTGGAGTATGTGGCGCCAATTCTACTAATTCTTCTCGAGTAACTTGAAAGTTTCCTAAATATGTTTTTATCAATGAAAATTTACTTTCATCTGGTTTAGGATTTGCGCGATATATTCTTGCCACTTCTTTACACATAATGTTATTCACATGAATCATCCAATATTTCACCATAGAATGCGATTTCGTATCTTGCGTTAAATTGAAATCTGGAATACTTTTTCCAATAATAAGAGAAGTTTCATATATTGTACTAAAATCTCGTTCATATTCCATTACCGCATCCACATAATCATAATGCCATTTATGTTTAGAAATAACCTTCGAATAATACCATTTCACAAATTCTAATGTTCCATTCATTTTATTATATATGAACTCATTCGTAACAACGCGGGTTTCTTTATTTGGAAGAATAGAACATATATTGTCCGCATAATTGCGTGGTATCATTGTCCAATTTTGCGAATCTCCATAATATGTATTTCCTCTTTTCATAATCACGTCAAAATCTTCAGAAGATACGGTATCGGGATTAATCCAATGTGCAACATCACTAATATGAACATATACGCGGATTTCTTCATTTGAAATGTATTCTATACTAAATGCATCATCACAATCTTGAGACGATTCAGGGTCAATTGTAAATGTATTTAGAGAAGTTTGGTCAATTGTATCAGAAGACGCAGGAGAAGAGATGGGTAAACTATCAATATTATTTAGCCCCCATTTTTCTTGAATAATAATGTCTTGGTAGTACGAATAGATAGCCATAAGCTGGCCTTGTAGTTTGCCATTATTTTGTGAAATAATTTGGACTTTTACCCACCGATTCTTCTCTAAATAAACTGGGGTTTCTATCTCAATCAAATTACTTTTTTTCAACTCGTCGCAATAGATATATGTATATTTATGAAAATGATGATGAACAGTTCCAATAAACACTTTATTTAGGAGAGAATAATTGACCACTGTTCCATAATAATTTCCTTCTTTTTCATAAAAAGTAAACTCAACTTCTTCTCCATCAAATGCATTATTTAGTCCAAATTTATTAATATAAACTATTTTATCTGGCATATTAACAAATCCATTGCCGAATTCATTAATAATAAGCTTTCCTTTATTTACCGTAGCATCCATTTTAGTATAAATAATATGGCATGTTTTATTTATACTTATTATGAGAAGTGTTTTATTTGTATCATTTGCAAAAAATTGATTTAATTATAAAATGATAAATTGTATTATAAATAAGTTTGTTATATCATATTACAGTCATATACTTACTACAAAATGAATACTGGAGATTTAGTTAAGTTTGAATTAAAAGAAATTGCCGAATTAGGTGCATTTGTTCAGTTTTGGAAATTAAGTGATACTAATTTCATGGAAAATCCAATGGAAGGATTTATAACCAAAAATGTGAATAAGATTAAGCCTAATGTTAAGTATAATGGAAGAATTTTAAAAACTAATGTATCTAATGGTACAACTTATTATGATATTGTAAAAATATAAATAAAATGTAAAATTTTACAGAAATAAAAATTATAACTAAAAATATTTTTTTTATGTGATAAATGTATTCCAATAAAAAATACTTATATATTAGTAAACATCCAAACATAATATATAAATGTCGTTATTAAGTAGTGCATCAGTATGGGATTCTGGAACAAATAATGCCCCACCAAAAAAACGTGTTTCTACTATGAAAAATATTATTCAATCCGCTTCTACACGACAGTTTGTTCCATCCAGTTCATCAGCACAATATTCGAATTATTTAGAAGGAGAAGAAAATTCTCACAACGAAGGTATTTTAGGACAAAATTCTGCTCCGCCTCCCAATGGAACCATGTTAGAAGAATTCACCACAAATCAAAAAAATTCCGATTATGTAACTTCTCTTGTCAATAAATTAACTATCGATAATGGCGGAAATAATTTAGCAGATTTTACCCCATTAACTCCCGCAGTTAATTCCAGACAAACCGCACCCATTTATAGCTCAACACTTGCAGCTGCCACTAATAAACCAGTGCAAGAACCACTTATGAGACAGTATAGTTCCGCTGATAATATGCCATCGAGACCAGAAGAATCATCGAGATATAGTAATTATCGACAGGCGTATATTGCTCCTGCGACTTCTTATGGGAAAGATTTGCCTTCTTATGCGAAATCACTTCGTGGAGAAGAAGACCGAGTTATGGAGAAGATTAATTATATGATACATCTTCTTGAAGAACAGCGAATGGAGAAGACAAATCATGTGGTAGAGGAGTTTTTACTTTATACATTGTTAGGTGTTTTTATGATTTATATAGTTGATGGTTTTAGCCGTGCGGGTAAATATCATCGATAGAAGAACACAAATATTTATTGTTTATTTATGCAATAAATATTTATGTATTATACAACTGATTTATAACTTTAAAAAATCGTACAAATGTTTTTCACCCACTTCTTCTCTAATATCGGCCAAAGTTTTCCCAGAATAATCCACAATGATTTCTAAACATTTAGAATCAATATCTTCTCTTTGAACCCCCTTTTTCTGTTTACTTATTTTTTTCCACTGTAAATAGTATTCATCCAATACCTTCAAATAATCTTCAAACGAAAGATTCAATTTACTTTGTACAGTTTCTAATAAATTCAATAAATCAATTGTTTCCGCATTAAATAACGTGGCATATTTCTTAAAATATTCATTGATACACTTCATATTTTCTTCATGTTTCATTCCATTTTTGTTTTTCCAGAGAAGAATACGTGTCCACTTTGATAAATTTTCTAAAACCACCTTTAATTCTTCCATGATTTCTTCTTGAATATTTTCATCTGATGCAAAAAACATAGTTAAATGTGCATTAGATGGCGATTCGCGTTCACCTCCATCATTTGCTAAACTGGATATTGTGGTAGAACCTTCCATCCCGCCGCCTGCGGCGGCTTTGGAATTATACATTTCCATTAATGTACGATTATATTCAAACACAATCGCATCCATATTGTTAAGATGAATAAATGCGTTTGTTTTTATCATTTGTTCAATGTATTCTAAATAACAATACATGCCTTTTTGCGAATAACAAACACAAATGTCGGAATTATGGGTGGTTAAATAAGTCAACTTAAAAATATGAATGATAGATTGAAGACCACAATCAATAATAAAATCTTTCTTCTCTATTTCTTGTACTATTTCAGAAGAATTCATTGCATTTAAGTATTCAATGATAACAGAAATATATTTATCAATAAGGTCAGATTTTACGTTTATGGTTGGCATAATACAATAAATATTAAGAAGAATTATATATCATATAAACTGAAATAATAATTTATATTGTTTTAGAGAAAACATGTTTTCTTTTATGATTTTGTAAACACAAAAATCACATACTAATACATAGAATGATTCCAGCATTTCTTCTCTTACTATTTGTAACCATTCTTTCTACTTTAGAATCCATTTATGTTGCTCTTATTTACAAACCTTTTACCAATATGATTGAAACTATTCAACAACGACCATTTAGCGTACGTTGGCAAGGATTTTTAGTAAGTTATTTATCAATCGGTGCAATTATTTATTATTTTATTCTTCAACCAAAACGTCACATAAAAGATTCTCTTCTTTTAGGTCTTCTTATTTATTCCATGTATGGAGGAATTAATTATGCTACAATTCATGATTGGGATTGGAAAGTCAGTGTTGTAACTGCTTTATGGGGTGCAACTCTGTTTTCAATTTCTGCTTATGTTAGACGTCATTGGTTAGGTCATTGAAACAAACGTATAATGATATATTGCGAATTAGAATGACCAAAAATATAAGTAATTATTATATAATTTGCCTTAAAATCATATAATAAATGAATTTAGTGATTGACCTTCTTTTAAAATATTATCAAGAAGAGAAGAAAAACATTTTCATTTTAGTGGCGATTTCTCTTTTGCTAAATTTAGTTCAAGCAAATGGAATATCGCATGTTTCTGCTAAAATGATTGAATCCATTGAAATAAAACATTCCACCGATACTTATTTTTTTTATTACGTTATAATTGGTCTTCTTCTCATTTTCCTTATTCTTCATTTTATTTATAAATCTTACCAGAATAAAATCCTCACTAAATTGCGTCAATGGATGAGATTCCAAATATTGCGTCTTCTCTTACTTACCAACAATGACAATATGAGCGAAACCAATTTCACAAAAATCAGTTCTCCTATTAATCGTATTTCTTCTGTTTGTTTCATGTTATTTAATGATGTAATTAGCAGTGTTCTCCCCACTCTTTCTTTCTTATTCATATTAACCATCTATTTCTTATGGAAAAGTCCAATCTTAGGACTCATATTTATAGTAGGAAATATGATACTCTTCTCTTATATCTTAATGAATAGAATAGATATGATGGAGAAGAATGCTGAGTATGAGAAATACACCGTTGAAAATGAAGCTTATTTATTGGAAATATTAAACAATATCGATAAAATCATCTATCGCGGGCAAGTAAAAACAGAAATTAATACTTTTTGGGAGAAAACGAAGCAAGCTATTGAGAAAGCATTTGATTTTTATTCACATTTAGAGAAGTATGGTATTACTATGCATTCTATTGTATTTACTACAATTATTGCAACCAGTTGGTATTCTATTCGTCTTTATTATCACAACAAAATAAATTTAATCTTTTTCATGACATTCATTACAATGATATTAATGTATCGTGAGAAGATGGTGAATTTTGTACAAATGGTACCCGATTTTGTAGAATTTGTAGGAAGAACACAGTCTGTCATGAAACATTTTAAAGATGTGAAAACGCGAGAAGAAATAGAAGAAAAAACACACAAAATCGTGGATGAAACAGGCGGACTTACTTTTGAGAAAATCACGTTTGAGAATGTTTCATTCAAGTACGCCAGTCAAGAAGATTATTTATTTCAAAATGCGAATTTAACGCTTAATACAAGAAATAATTCAATTATTGGATTAACAGGCCTTTCTGGACGAGGAAAAACAACTTTCATTAAATTAGTTCTTAAATTGTATAAGTGTGAAGAAGGAACCATTAAAATAGATGATACTGATATTCAAGATATTGATGCGGATTATATAAGAAAAGAAATCACATTTGTTAGTCAAACTGCCAAGTTATTTGATAAGAAAGTTGCTGAAAATATTATGTATGGATGTAATAATTTAGATAAATGTAGAGAAGATGTAGAAGAAATCTTGAAGTATCCTAAAATTCAAGAATTATATAAAAATGTGGATATATTTACCGCAACAGCTGGGGCATTAGGTGAAAATTTATCTGGTGGCCAACGCCAAGTGGCTAACATTATAGGTGGTTTAGTGAATCCCTCTAAGATTCTTATATTAGATGAACCGACAAATGCGCTTGACCAACAATTAAAAATGGAAATATTGCAAATTATACAGAGATTTAAATCAAAAAAACAGGCGATTATTATTATCACACATGACCGTGATGTTTATCCTATTTTTACTGAAAATATCAATTTGTAACTTTTAATCAACTTCCACTTCATTGGCTTCTGTATCGAAATATTCATCTTCTTCTACATCAATTACATGCGAGCTTTCAACTAATTTGCTTTGTAAAGCACTTACTGTAATTCTTTCTTTTTGGAGAAGAATTCTCATTTCTGCAAGAGCGTCTGTTAATTCTTTAATTCTTTTTTCTTTAAGTTGATAATCAACCATTTTATTCTGTAAATTCGTGACTTGAATTTTCAAATCACGAATAGTCGCATCTTTATGTACACATTCTTTACACATTTGCACATTATTTTCATTGGGGTCAGTATTTATTTGAGCCAGCCATTTCTGATGACATTTTGTCTTGAAATGCGCCAAAAGTGCACCTTTGCCATGATAAACCACTATCTTCTCAACAGGTTTGCATAAACAAAATACTCCAGTTGCAGATGAGATATATGAATCTACATATATCTCATTTTTTTTAATAGGTGTATATTCAATAGGAGCAGTTTCAATATCAGTTGCAATAGTTGTCATTTTCGGGTATTTTATGTAAAATACATTAATTATTTTATTTATTATGGTACCAAAAGCATAATTTATGAATCAATTTTCTATAAAAATGCATATTATTTTATAAAACAACTTAAACGCAAAGCATAATATAATGTATTCTTATAATATACTATATACTATAACATGTCTATCTTATTCTTTATTCTCGCTTTTGCCGCGGTTTCTAATGCCACTATCTTATCTCGTTTCAATGAGTGGTTAATGACTCATAAGATTCGTTTTCGTAATGAGGCCGAGCGTTCTCACATTTTTGAGAATTGGGTTAGCAATGACGAGTTTATTGAGTTTACTAACAAGCAGGGATTTTCTTATAAGTTAGCTCACAATGCTTTTTCGGGAATGAATTCCGATGAGTTTAGCGAGTTAATGGGATTTTCAAGTAATCGTTTTATATTGCGCGATAGATTGGCACAAAATGAGTCAAGACCTCTAATTGTTTCGGATTATGCTACTCCTGCAAGTGTTGACTGGCGTACTCAGGGGGTTGTAAATCCTATTCGCGACCAAGGACAATGTGGTAGTTGTTGGTCTTTTTCCACTATTCAGGCGGTAGAGAGTGCTTCGGCTATTAAGTATGGAACTCTCCAGCAATTGTCTGAGCAGCAATTAGTGGATTGCGACAATTTTAAGAATGGAGGCGCTGACCATGGATGTAATGGCGGTTTAATGGACAATGCATTCACTTGGATTGGCAAGAATGGTGGGAGTTGTTCTCGTGCCGCATATCCCTATACTTCTGGAACTACTATGACCGCTGGTTCGTGCCAAAAGTGCAGTGTTGAGCCGAATACTAAGGTGGCTAAGTATATTGATATTACTGCTGCATCTGATGCAGCCATGATGTCGGCTCTTGCATTACAACCAGTTTCAATTGCGATTGAGGCTGACCAGCGCGCTTTTCAGCTTTATTCATCAGGAGTGTTTGATGAGAATTGCGGAACGAATTTAGACCATGGAGTTGGATTGGTCGGATATGGAACTTCTACGGATGGAAAGGATTATTACATTTTGCGTAATAGTTGGGGAACTACTTGGGGTGATAATGGATATATGTATTTGGCTCGCGGCAATTCGTTTAATGGTGGGCAGGGACAATGTGGTGCATTAATGATGGCGTCTTATCCAGTTATTGCATAAATATGTGTAAACAATATAAAAATAATATAACATCTATATTAATTCGTATAATGGAACCTCAATTCATATATTTAGAACAACATCATCCTCCAACATGTATTAATTTAAATCGAGTTTCTTTAATTAGAAAAGATGAAAATCACGATATTTTTTATATGTACATTGAAGATACCAAAGATTACCTCATTATTCATAAAGAACGTAGTCCTTTAGATTATTATAAAATATTAGGATTTTTACATTGTAAAACATTGTTTTGTAGATATGAAAATTTCAATACTGGTCAATGGGATAATATAAAACATGAATTAAAATAAGATATATAAAAATAAATTATGTTTATTTTTATAAAATACACGCACATCTACAACATCTATAAGATATAAACTCTATTCATCTCTATTTATAATAAATATCCATACGTTGTTTTAACTTATCCATAAACGAATTAGGGGGAGAACATTGAGTAGGGTCAAATCCAGAAGCAGATGAAACCACTTCATATTGATTTGATTCTTCTTCACGAGACGAATATAAATCAGGATTCACCATTATCTTCCAAACTGCAACTTTAGAGACAGTATTATTCAAACGTTTTTGAGTGTTTTCGACTTGCAACATAATATTTATTTTTATAGAAATCGTATGGCTATATACTACAAAAACAAAATAATAATTATCTACTAAAAATTGAACGAACTTAAAGATTATTTATATTAATTAAATACCCATTTTAAAATAATATATTATAATTTTACCACCTTCATAATACTTGGAAAAAATGTGTTCAGTAGATGATGAATGGATGTCATTTGTGCAGTCACAAAGTTCAGATTTCTGTCTGTCTATAACAGAACCAATTGTTGCTAAATCTTCTAAGTCCGATTATTTTCCTAAAAAAAATCTAAACTTTTTAGAAGAATATGACGAAAATTATGAAGATAATGATGCGGAATTTACCCAACCACCGAGTAAACATGTGTTTGTTCCTATGTCGGAAGAATCGCTAAATAACATTGAATTGTATATTTCAACAAAAACAAAAGTGTTATTTTTGAACCAGCCAATTGATATTTATCGTGTGTTTTGGGATATACCTGTTCTTGAATATTGGCGTCCTGAAATTGGAATCGTTAAAAAACAAATGAAAGTTGTTTCTAAAACCCCCGAAGAATACGAAAAATTGCAAGAACGATTAAAAAATGTTCCATATTATGTTGAACATGTGATTAAACAAATAAACAACCCCACATCGAGAAGAATTAAATTTAAAGATGAGCGAAAAATAACGATTGGAATATCAAAAAAAGATATCATGAATTGTCGAAGTAAAGCTAAAAATGCATTTTATAATTGTTTTGCTATGATTTTGCGATTTAAACATGATGGACTTTTCAAGGAAATTCATATTAAAGTATTCAATACAGGAAAATTAGAGATTCCTGGTGTGCTAAATATTGAAATATTGGAAACAGTCAAAGAAATGATACTTGAAATTTTAAGTCCTCATATTGAAACACCTCTTTCATTTGCAGAAAGTGAAGAAGATGAGAATGTTCTTATTAATTCTAATTTTAATTGCGGGTTTTTCATAAACAGAGAAAAACTACATCATATTTTAAGAAGCGAGAAATACGGAATTGAAACATCTTATGATTCCTGTATTTATCCTGGAATAAAATGCAAATTCTATTTTAACAATGAAATAGGATTTGATAAAGAATTACAAAAAGGTACTATTCGTCCAGAAGACAAACAAATGAAAATCAGCGAATTAGGTGAAACCAACAAGTATACGGAAGTATCCCTGATGATATTTAGAACAGGTAGTTGTCTCATTGTAGGAAATTGCTCTGAAAAAACACTGAGATTCATTTTCGAATTTATTAAAAATATACTAATTACTGAATATCCTGAAATTGTTGTTAAAACCGAACAACCCGTTGCTAAAGGAAAAAAACAAAAAATAAGAAAACGTACCGTTAATATCACAAAACAATATTATGATGATTCCGTTACCATATCTCCTCCGTGATTCATCATATTATGCAGGAATTTCACAAGTCACGACAGATGATGCAGATACGGAACCTTCTTGCTCTTTTACTATTTCAATTAATTTTAAAATCATAAAATTTACTAATATATGAATAGGTGTATCATTCGAATGCACCACTTTTTTTATTTCATCAAATAATTTTCCGCATAATATTTCTGGATGAACCCGAATAATATAATCTACAAATAAATTCAAAAATTTACGTTTATCCGTATTATATTTTATTGAGCATTCATGTATATATTTAAATATTGTTTGAGAAGATTCCGTTGATAACATTTCATATAAAGTATCCCATACTTTACGACTCAATGTTACATTCATATTATAGTTTTTTTCATTTAATCGTAATTGCATAAAATTAATCATACTTCTTATATCTGAATAATAAATAGATTGTAATGTTTCAATCAATTCATCTGATATATCTAAATTTTCAGATTTAGCTATATGTGTAATAAACTGTTCAATATCTTTTTTTGGCAATTGGTTGAACCGAATACAAATAAATTCATTGATAAGAGAAGTTTCTATCTTACTTATATAATTACAAATTAGGCAAAAACGCACATTATTATTTGTTGTCTGAATAAGGGTTTTCAATGCTAATTGGGCATTTTTTGTCATATAATCCACTTCATCCAATATAACAAATTTCATTCCTGTTTCAAACAAATGATTCGATTTCACGAAAAGATTAATTTGGTTTCGAATAATATCAATGCCACGTTCATCCGATGCATTAAGATGAATAACATTTTCTTTGTTTTTACCAATAGAAGATTGTGGTATCGTGGAGGAGCTTTGTTGATATAAATATTCATGAATCAGATTTATAATAGTGGTTGTTTTGCCCGTTCCTGGAGGGCCATAAAAGAGAAGATGGGGGAAATATTTTTTTGATAGAATATTTTGAAAAATGATTTTATTTGTTGGGTCAAGAACAATATCGTTGAATTTTGTTGGTCTATATTTTTCAATCCATGGGATATCAGTCGATTTAATACTCATTTTTTATATTATAATAAAAAATGGGTTTATATTCTTTTACAATGGAAAACAAACTTGGAAAAATTACCATTCTTCTTTTGTTCCACCAGAATATTCTCTGCCATGTCCTTCACGTACCATAATATCATTTATACTATCTGAATCCACTCCATTCCATACATTGACCAAAATACGACCATACTTATCGAATTCAGAACACGTTACGCGAATTAATTTTGTGGGTGATTTCTGTAATAATTCGGTTAACCTTGCTTTGGCCGCTTTCGCGGCCGCAACTTCTCTATCTCTATTTGTAACATTTAATTTCGGTTTCATTTCGGGACTATCATATCCCAAGCAACGGCAACGATACTTTATTATTTCCCCACGATATTCAAATACAATACTAAATGTATCTCCATCGTAAATATTGCAAGGAATTGCATCCAATGTTTTTCCTTCGAATGTAAAATAAGGTACATTATCGGGATTTATATTTTGTAATTGAGGAGTTGTCATTTTCGGTTGAGAAAAACAGCAGGATATATATTTACTAAAGAACTTCATTTATGTCTATATTAATTTATAATGTAAAATACAACATTATAAATTATGATTCAATTTTCATATATAAATTATTTATTTATAGAAAAATATAAATAATTTTAATTATTATATAAAATATGAGTACTAAAAAATTAATAGAACAACTTCCCATTTTATATGGAATTGAAAAAAATGGAAAAATTAGAATATGGAAAGCAGAAATTTATTCTATAGATACTAAAGGATTGGCAATTATAGAATATGGGCAATTAGATGGAAAAAAACAACAAACCACGAGAGAATATTTAACTGGTAAAAATATTGGCAAATCAAATGAAACAACTCCTATTATGCAATGTATATCAGAAACAAAACGTAAATGGACAGATAAAATAGAAAAAGAAAATTATTCAATTACTATTCCAGAAAATATTACAAAAAATATTATAAATAAATCAAATATAAACAATCAGTGTAGTAATAATGTGGAAAAAGTTAAAGACGATAAATTATTTCCTATGTTGGCACATAAATATGACCCGATTGAAAATCAAAAAAAGAAAAATGGAATTATTTATCCTTGTTTAGTTCAACCTAAATTAGATGGACTACGTTGTATCGTTTATCGCGGATTAGATGGTAAATTAAAAGCACAATCACGAACTGGAGGCTATTTTACTGCAATAGAACATATTTTAAAAGAATTAGAGTCTGTTTTTAATTTACATCCTACTTTAATATTTGATGGTGAATTATATACTACAAAAATACCATTTGAACAATTAGCTGGACTAATTAAAAAAAAGAAAATTACTGAAGAAGAAATTCCATTATTACGCCAGATTGAATATCATATATATGATTTAATAAATAAAAATCCATATTATGTTAGATTAAATGAAATAGAACAAATATTAATACCTTTTAAATTAAATAAAATATTTATAGTTCAAACTATGTTAGCCAATAATGTGGATGATATGCGTCATTTTTTTACTAAATTTGTAGAAGATGGATATGAAGGAATTATGTTACGAAATAAAAACGGGTTGTATCAATGTAATTACAGAAGTAATGATTTGCAAAAGTATAAAGAATTTATAGAAGATGAATATCAAATAGTAGGTTATAAACAAGGAGAAGGTAAAGACAAGGGAACAATAATTTGGATTTGTATTACACCAGATGGAAGAGAGTTTAATGTTAGACCAAGAGGAACATTAGAATATCGACGTGAATTATTTAAAAATGGAGATAAATACGTGGGGAAAATGTTAACTGTTATATATCAAGAACTAAGTGAAATGAATGTACCAAGATTTCCAGTTGGAAAAGATGTAAGAGAAGGATACTAAAACTTTTATTTTGAATTATTATTTACATCAAAATAAAAAATAAAAACCACTTAGAAAATAAAAATCAATTAATATATTCCACCTATTAAAATAGTCATGTCGTCATTTGCATCAATGGAAGATATGTACGTTACTAAGCGTAATGGAGAGACTGAAATCGTATCATTTGATAAGATTCTTACTCGCATTAAACGTATTGGAAAAGAGGCAAATTTAAAAATAAACTATACTTCTCTTGCTATGAAAGTGATTGACCAATTATATAATAAAATAACTACTACCCAAATTGATGAATTAACAGCGCAACAATGTGCTTCTATGGCATCTATTCACCCAGATTATAATACCATGGCTGGACGTATTTTAGTATCGAATCATCATAAAAATACCAGTAATTCATTCTCTGAAACTATGAAACAATTATATAATTCATATGATGTTCATGGAGAACACACACCTATTATATCAAAGACAGTATATGATGTAGTTTGCGCACGCGGAGAATATTTAGATGGATTATGTGTTTATGACCGCGATTATCTTATTGATTATTTTGGTATGAGAACTTTAGAGCGCGCTTATCTTTTACGTATCAAAAAGAAGATTTTAGAGCGTCCGCAACATATGTGGTTGCGTGTTAGTTTAGGTATTCACGGTGATAATTTAGAAAAGGTTCGAGAAACATATGAATTAATGTCACTAAAGTATTTTACTCACGCGACACCAACTCTTTTTAATAGTGGAACTCCTCGCCAACAAATGTCATCATGTTTTCTTCTTCAAATGGAGAATGATAGTATAGATGGTATTTATGGCACTCTAAAGGATTGTGCGCTTATTAGTAAATGGGCGGGAGGCATAGGACTTCATATACATAATGTCCGTGCATCAGGTAGTTATATCCGTGGAACAGGAGGAACCAGTAATGGAATTGTCCCTATGTTGCGAGTTTTTAATAATACGGCTAAATACGTTGACCAATGTGTTTTACCTGAAACTCGCGTATTATTAGAATCAGGTGAATGGCGACCAATCAGCAGTGTTTCAGAAGGAGATAAGATTGCAAATATGAAGATGGCTGACCCTATTGGATTTTCCAATGAAAACTATTTACGTACAAATGATACCAAATCTGCAAATGGACAAGATATTTGTATGCATGATTCACCTCCATCCATTTATATCAATGAACATAATTATGATTCTATTCATAAAATAATAAAACATCAATATTCGGGAAATATTATTCGTATTCATTTTGTGGATACAATGCGTTCTTCTCTTTCAATAACACCTGAACATCCGATTTTAGTTATGGTTTCAGATATAGAAAATGGGTTTGAATGGAGATTAGCGAAAGATATTGTTGCTGGAGATGTAATTTTATCTTCTCCTGAACAATTAATTCAAATAGGATTTATAGAAGAAATTGCATACGAAGGAGAAGTGTATGATTTAGAAATGGAAACATATCCGAATTATTTTACTGAATCTGGATTAGTTCATAATGGCGGTGGAAAACGCAATGGTTCATTTGCAATTTATTTAGAACCGTGGCATGCAGATGTGGAAATGTTTCTTCAGATGAGAAAAAATCATGGAGACGAAGAATTAAAAGCTCGCGATTTATTTTATGCGCTTTGGATTCCTGATTTATTCATGGAACGTGTGAAAGCCAATGAAAAATGGACATTGATGTGTCCTGATGAATGCCCTGGATTATCTGATGTATATGGAGAAGAATTTCGCACTTTATATTGTGGATATGAAGAACAAGGCCGTGGAAGAAAAACGATTCAAGCACGCGATTTATGGTTAAAGATATTAGATGCTCAAATGGAAACTGGAACACCTTATTTATGTTACAAGGACGCAGCCAATGAAAAAAGTAACCAGAAAAACGTCGGTGTTATTAAATCCAGTAATTTATGTGTTGCAGGAGATACATTTATTTTAACGGATAAGGGAGAAATCCAGATTTCAACTCTTTGTGACCAACAAGTAAATGTATGGAATGGAGAAGAATGGAGTGAAGTTACTGTTCGAAAAACGGGTGAAAATCAGAAATTAATTACTGTACAATTAACAACCAAAATGTTAGACCAAAGAGGTGATAGAGAAAATGTAGATATACGTACATTACAATGCACACCATATCATAAATTTTATGTTAGAGATAATACTGGAGAAGGTGATGTAAGAGAAATGCATGCTATTGATTTATCGATTGGATTAAATCTAATTCCGTTAAGTGTACCCGATGAACCATTAGATGGACTTAAGTATAGTCATTTATCTTATGAAAATCTCTATGTTTGTGGCATAATGGATTATGGAGTTGTCGGCGATACGTATTGTTTTAGTGAACCAAAACGACACATGGGCGTGTTTAACCGCATTTTAACGGGGCAATGTACTGAAATCATGGAAGTATCGACGGATAAAGAATCCGCGGTTTGCAATTTAGCAAGTATTGCCCTTCCTGCTTTTGTAAATATTGAACAAAAAAGTATCGACCATGATAAGTTACATGAAATTGCACGTGTTATTACATACAATCTAAATCAAATCATCGACGTTAATTTTTATCCTACTGAAAAAACGAAAACCAGTAATATGCTACATCGCCCCATCGGAATTGGTGTACAGGGTTTAGCGGATATGTTTATGATGCTAAATCTTCCTTTTGCATGTGATGAAGCTAAACGTATTAATCGCGAAGTATTTGAAACCATTTACCATGGTGCACTTGTTGAATCATGTTCATTAGCTAAAGTATATGGAGCATATTCTTCATTTGAAGGTTCCCCTGCAAGTAAAGGCATTCTTCAGTTTGATATGTGGGGCGTGGTTCCAGATAGTGGTCGTTATAATTGGGATGAATTAAAAGTCGAAATCAAGAAACATGGGTTACGTAATTCTCTTTTATTGGCTCCTATGCCAACTGCATCTACTTCTCAAATATTAGGGTATAATGAATGTATCGAACCTATTACCAGTAATATTTATAGTCGTCGTACTTTAGCGGGTGAATTTATTATGGCAAATAAATATTTAATGAACGATTTATTACAACTCGGGTTATGGAATGAACAAATAAAGAATAATATTATTGCAAACAATGGTAGTGTTCAACATATTGAAATGATTCCAAAAGAAATTCGTGATAAATATTTAACCGTTTGGGAGATTCCAATGCGTCATTTGATTGATATGGCAGCTGACCGCGGTGCTTATGTATGTCAAAGTCAGAGTTTAAATTTGTGGTTAGAAGACCCAAATTATAGTACTCTTACATCTATGCATTTTTATGCATGGAATAAGGGATTAAAAACTGGTATTTATTATTTACGTCGTCGTGCAAAACATCAAGCACAACAATTTACGATAGAACCAGATAAAAAAAATGTGGTTTCTGATGAGCATGATATTTGTGAAATGTGTAGTGCATAATATGATGTGCTGTATAAAAAATATAATATATTTGTAAATAATATATTATATCATGGAAAAACCAATACCTGCAGTGAGTTTTCAAAAAATACCTGTCAAAATGACAAAACTATTGCGTCTTACAAAAGACATTAAAGTTTATAACCATACAAAAGAAAAAGCGTGTATTATTCTTTCGCCTACTCCCATTATGTCATTATCTTCTATCAATATTGAAAATATCGGTGGAATAGGTTTAGAGAAGAAAGGCGAACATAAATGTACAAAATCATTTTTAAGTCCCGAATCTTATCGTAAATTTCAATTAGAAAGCAGTACGGTTTACTATACGGCTCTTTTTTTAGTGAATGGCAAATGGAAAGTTCATATAATAGATAGAATCATTAATTCTGTTTATTATAATATTCAACTGTTACCTAAACATATAGATGAATCTACCCCAATAGAAGACGTTCCTTCCATATAATGGCGTAGTGCAATTATTTATGATGAATCGCAAACATATATCGTGATTGACTACTATTATGTTGGTCGCCTCCCATTTTGTTATCATTGTAGGTTTTTCCAACATTCGTCATCTTTCTAAAACGAATATAATCCGATGAATCCGCTACAAAACGAGGATTGCAGTTAGCACCAGGAATACCTGTACTATCGCAACTGCTTGCAGGAGTACGAACCAAACGACCTAAACCAGGCAAGCCGCCCACTTGAGATAAAGTTGGCCCGCCACACACATATCCTCTACGTCCTAAATAATCATCCATATTCATAACAGCACGAAATGGGGTTGCACCACTTGCGAATTTTTGTCCACTGATATTTGTTTGGGTAGGCAAACTATTTTGATTCCAACTATCACGCACTTCTTTTCTATTTAAAACATTTTCATGACCTCTTAAGCTATTAATAGTTTGAGCAGGAGAAATACCATTGAATCCTCCGCCTAAATTTGCACCTCCGTATGACATATTCAATTAATCAATTATAAAATAGAACAATATTTTCTTATCGAATCATACGTTGCTGTTTTGGCGATAAAAAATAAGGTTCTTCATCAACCAACCCATATTTCGTAAGGATTTTTCTAATAAATAATAATTGGGTATCAGATGAAAAATACGCTAAAAGACGCTCCTCGGATTTACCTACACGAGATGTGTGAATATTTACATTATTTAATATTTTAATAATTTCTGTACGTTCGGCATCATTATGACACATAATTGGAATATATTTATCAGCATTCATTTTATGATAATATTTGTATATAAATGTGGAATACCATTTAATTCATTTTATTATAAAATAATTATTTTATGATAAAAAACTATACAAATAAGTATTTATAATTATATATAATTCAAAAATGTCAGAATTAGACGATTATGAAGACACAACCGAAGATAATCATTTAGACGAGCATTTTGATGAAATATTAGCAGAAGATGATGATTTATTATCAGAATTAACACCACCTTCTTCTCCATGTCCGCCTCCATCAAATAATGAATCAATCCATCAATTAACTTTACAATTATTGCTAAATACCAATTCTTATAAAAAATATATGGCAAAACTTCAATCAGAAAAAAAAGAGACTAAACCGCCCATTCAAGATTTAGACTTATATCTCGGAAATGTTGAACAATTTATTTCATCTTCTCTTGAAAAAGTTCTTCATACTGGAGAATTACGTGTCGAACCATTAGACCCCACTTATGATATGTGTGAATCTTTCCGTTCTTTTTTGTCTAAATCTGTTGAATATTATAGAAATTTAGCAAATATAAAAGTGAAAAAAATAGATTGTGAAGAGAAGAATTATGACCAAATGGGAATACTTGAAAAGGAACATATTTCTTTTTTAAAAGTAAAAAAATCAAATAATGATAAAAAGTTGCTAAATGATTATTATCATGGAAGTTTTCCACAAACTACTCCCGCAGGAACATTTATGGTTCCTCCTCCACCCGTATTAAAGCGCCATACTGCTAAAACATGGAAAACATATAATTATAATAGTGGATTTTCAGAATCATCCAATTATGATGTATAATTTAGTATGTAATTTTTATTATACTACATTTTGTCACATAAAAAATAATAAATAATCACTTGGATTATCTATTATTTTCTATTAACTGTTTTGCCTGTTGGGGCCTATACGCAGTTAATTCGTACGGTAATAGTTTCGTGCTATTACTCACGTTAGCTGTTTGCCCGCAGCTAATTCGGGTTTCGGATATAATAATTTCATATTTATTACATTATTATATTTTATAAAACATAATAATACTACTTCAGCATTATTACATCTTATAAAACACAATAATATAATAAATATAATTTCATTATATCCTGTAAAACATAACAATATAATAAACATTATTACATCTTATAAAACACAATAATACTTTCGTGTATTATTATATTCTATAAAACATAATAATATTCATTCTATTATTATATTTTACTGATATCTATAAGTACAAATAAAAAGTATATCAATTTTTTGCATATACTTTTGGTGTCCATTTATAAAATATAATAAAAAAATGGTTTAAACGCGGGGCGATAAATAATACAATCTTGAATTATCTACCGATTATATTATTTAGGCCATTTTGTTATATTTACGATGGAAAATACTTCTTCTGCGTCTACTCTTACTGTCACCGAGCCATTACTTACGGAGGATGAAAATCGCTACGTAATGTTTCCCATCCAAGATAATTCCATTTGGGAAATGTACAAAAAACAAGTGGATTGCTTCTGGCGTGCAGAGGAAATTGATTTATCAAAAGATTTGGTGGATTGGGCTAAATTAAATTCCGATGAAAAGTATTTTATAACGATGGTATTGGCGTTTTTTGCAGCATCTGATGGAATTGTTCTTGAAAATTTGGCAGTCAGATTTATGAAAGATGTTCAATTATCCGAAGCGCGAGCTTTTTATGGGTTTCAAATAGCCATGGAGAATATTCATAGCGAAGTCTATAGTTTGCTGATTGATACATATGTTGCGGACAAGAATGAAAAAACGAAATTATTTCAAGCAATTAAACATTATCCTTGTATAACAAAAAAGGCAGATTGGGCAAAACGTTGGATTCATGACCATCGTAGTTCATTTGCTACGCGTCTCATTGCATTTGCTTGCATTGAAGGCATATTTTTCAGCAGTTCATTTGCTTCCATTTATTGGATTAAAAAGCGCGGATTAATGCCAGGTTTAACGTTTTCCAACGAATTAATATCACGCGATGAAGCTCTTCATACAGAATTTGCAATTCTTCTTTATTCTAAATTAACCAAAAAGGTGGCAAAGAAGAAAGTGATGGAAATTATTAAAGAAGCGGTAGAAATTGAAAAAGAGTTTATTTTAGAAGCACTTCCATGTCGTCTTATTGGAATGAATTCTAAACTTATGTCCCAGTATATTGAATTTGTAGCTGACCGTTTAGCAGTTCAATTGGGTTATGATAAAATATATGAATCTTCTAATCCATTTGAATTTATGGAATTAATTAGTATTGAGACAAAAGTAAATTTCTTTGAACGAACTAATTCCGAATATGCCCTTGCAAATAAAACAGTAGATGCGAATGTATTTGACTTTAGCGCGGCATTTTAGAAAAAATATATAAAACAATGAATTTTACCCTCTATTTCTTTTTTATTTTATTAATATATAAGCCACTAATAAATGTCAAAATTTGTTTCCCAAAAATTAATGAATAAGATTAGTTCTTCTAAAAAAGGATACTCATCTTCTCTATTAAACAATAAATATGTGCTTTACTTTATGGTATTTGCCACATTTATGTCATTAAGTGGTTATGTCATGACAAATGATTATACTTCTGCTGCAATTTTAGTTTTAATTGGATTCATCACTTCATTTTTCAGTAAAAACATGATTGTGGTTTTGGTTGTTGCCATTACATTTAGCCAATTAATTCGTATTACATTTATGGGAATAGAAGGGTTTAGAGAAGGCGCTACTGATATGTCCAGTTCTGAGGCATTAAATGCTATTGCTGATTCTGAAAAAACAGTGCAAGAAGAAAGTGCTACAATGAAAGATAATGCTGCTGCAATTGAAGAAACTGCAAAAGCAGGTACAGAATCAGCCGATAAAGAAAGCGAACGCCAATCTAAATTTGAAGAGTTGAAAAAAGATACTTCACAATTAAAAGAACTTGAAAAACAAGCTATGGATTTACTTAATGTTCAACAAGAAATAATTAATGGTCTTCAGAAAATGGAACCTATGCTTACAAAAGCTGAACAGTTGTCTAATAAATTAGAAAATTTCTCTAATAGAATGACACCTTCTGTTCCTCCTAAAAAATAAAATATCTTCATGATAATATGTAATATGAAATTTTCGCATTACATATTAGTATACTACAATGAAAATAACTATTAGACAGTTTATAATAGTTACTGTTTGTTCTTTTTTGGTTATTTTTCTCATATATCGAAAGTATTTAGAAGAAGAATTAAAACGAGAAGAAGAGAAGATACGTGAAGGGTTCGGTTTTGATGATATTATAAAACCAATAAAAGCTGGATTCGAGAAGACAATTAATGATATGAAAGGAGGATTCAATAAAATGATTGATGATATGACAAAAGGAATTCGAAAAGTGATTGACCCTATTGTCAATCTTTTTAAAGAAATTCAACATCAATTCGATGTTTTACCAAAAAGATTTCAAGGATTACGTGATGGATTCGATAAATCATTTAAAGGAATAGAACACGGAATTAAGAATTTTGGAATAGCTTTAGGGACAAGTACTTATGATACTCTTCTTGTGCCCGCTCACGCGGGCTGGATGTCAATCGAATATCTTATGTGTGGATTCAAAGTTATGACAAATCTCCCCACATGTATTTTAGCATATGCTCTCGATTTAGTATATTATACAATCACCTTCTTCTTAGAATCCATTATTGGGGCTATCGATTTATTTTTAAATACACAACAAGTATTTGGATTCACACTTAGAGAGAAGTATCGCGGGTTATGGTATATTTTAGGATTAGAACGAGTTGACCAAATGGTACATGATATGACTGGATTTCATATTTTTCATTATCCTGATTCAATTACAAAAAAATGTTATTCATGTCAACCAACCGTTACACCCGCAGTTATATTAAAAGATGCAGAACGTGTGGATTATGATTTCCATCAAATGTGGCCGCAAATGATGAATGAACCGCAGCATTATTTCCGCGAATCAAAAGATAGATTTTATGATTTTGTGAATCCAAGGTTATAAGATGCCTGTTTTTCATTCTATTCTTCTCTTCTTTTCCCAATTTTATTTATTTTACTAAAAAATAAATAAAAATAAAAAAAGATATTTCATAATATAAAAATAAAATGCAAAATATTTATGAATATTTACATACACTTCCAGATAATACTGAAATATTAGATTTATCAAAACGCGAATTAACTGAATTACCTGATATATCCAGATTTAGGAATTTACGGAATCTTAATGTAAATTACAATAAACTAAAAACCTTACCTGATTTATCTTATTTCCCAAATTTGCGAATATTATCTGCCTCATCAAATCATTTAGTATCATTACCGAATTTATCCAATCTTCTCCATCTTCAAGAAATAAATGTATTTAGGAACAATTTAACTCATTTACCTTCTCTATCTTACCTCATTTATTTGAGAAGATTATCATGTGGTTATAATGAACTTACTATATTACCAGAATTAAAAGAATTAAAAAGTTTAATGTATTTAAGTTGTCCTATCAATAAATTAAGAAGATTACCTGAATTACCACCGAATTTAAAACATTTAAATTGTAGTGTAAATTATTTAACGGAATTACCTAAAATTCCGCCTGTTCTTTTTGAATTGATTTGTTTTGGAAACAATATTGAAAAGGTTCCAGAGTTTACACATCAATTGCAAAAATTGCAATATAAATAAAATGATAGATTCATCCGCCATCTTCTCCGCAAAAAATTCAGCCCATAATATAGTATATTGTGAATTCATCTTCTCTAATGGATAATATTTTAAATGATTTGAAAGATATTGGGAAGAAGATTGGCAACTTTTTCAAGGGTCTTTCCCAATTAAAAGACCGAATGGAAAAAGTAATACGCAGTGGCGCATTGGCATCTATTGGCGTGGGACATGGTGTAGAAGCAGTTGGAAAGAGTTTTTGGATGTCAACCACCGATATTGGCGATTTAATATGGATGATAGGCCGTTTTACATATCAATGGCTTATGTGTTTAATCGCATTAACACGTGAATTACGCACATGTTTTATTTTTTATTTGGTGGATTTGATTGGCCAAATATTATATTTAGTGGTTCCAATTTCGGTTTTTCTTATAAAACACGTTTCTGGGATTAATTTAGAAGAAGAAGTATTGTATCTGAATTTACTGGTTGAAAAAGCCGACCAAGAATTTTATGATATGCTTGGTTATCATTTTGCACATTTTCCAGATAGTGTTACCCGTACTTGTTATACATGTCCGAATGGATTTAAAGTAAAAGATAGTTTAGACCAGATTGTAGATAGAGCATATAAAGTAGATTACGATTTCAATGTGGCTATTCCAGAAATGTACAATTTGCCGAAACGGGAACTTAAACAAGCCCAATCTGATTTTAATGATGCTATACGCCCTCAATAAAGAAATATCGCGTACTATGTATATATCTATTTTCATAATAAAATAAAATGCCACGAAAATGTGCCTCTAAATTTTTTTGTATTGAAAATATGACATTTTTCATCGCAATTATTATTTGCATGATTATGGCCTATTTAATTGTTGAATATATACGCGTGACATCTTCTCCATCTTATGGTTCTAATAACTATTTTATGGCTTCTTCTCCACCTATAGCCACTTATTCTTTAGCAGGAGGAGTATCTACCAGATACAATGACCCCATAAATGACCCTTATGTTCCTCCTCTCAAAGTGGCTGGAACTGTATTTCCAAATGTCCAGCTTTCCAGTGGTGCAGATATTGTAGGTTTACCTGCACCAGTCACTACTTGCGGGGTGTTTGGATGTCAAACCAGTGTTCCTGTTAATGTACAAACAAATGCGGTTAGTATGGCGTATACACAAGTAGGAATATTAACAAAAGATGGAGGACATTCAGAGAAGATTTTACCATTGATGGGGAGAAGTTTGTGGAATCGCCGTGATAAATGGCAATATTATACTATGGCAAACACTGCTGCTGCAGCCATTAATACCAAACTTCCAGTGAGAGTGAAGGGGAAAACCTGTACAGGAGAATATGGATGTGATGAGATTTATACGGGTGATATGGTATATGTAGAAGGTATGAATGATACATTTAGAGCAACTATTTATGAAAATGCCGCATTGGCATATTTGCCAGTTATGTAACGAAATGATTTTTATATTTACATATTATAGTAAATATAAAATGGGAGAACCAATAACAACGGATAAACTTGGAGAAAAATTACAGGATTTGTTTGATTCCAGTCACTGCGCATTTTATCCAGAAGAAGACGATATGTTATCAAAAATTGAAAATACCATGGTAAATAAATCAGTGGAAACAAATGCCACTATTATTCTTCAACATACTTTTGTAATTACCGTTATTTTAGCAATAGTATTAAGTATATCTCGATGGATATATAAATATTTTTATTTTATTCCATCCCAAAAATATGACCCTTCTTCCACAAATGTAAATATTATGCCTACTACCGTTATTTGGGGATTAACTACTATATTAACTGGTATTATGTTAATCATTGGAGGAATTTCAAGAAATCCTATATATTTAGTATGGGGTACTGGTGTTTTTATAATATTTATAATTCTTCTTTTTAAGATTTTTTTAACTGAACGTTCCGCACAATGGGGTAGTGCATCTTTAATATCCATGGCTAAATTATTGTCATCAAATACATCGAATGTGTCCATAATAGGATTTGTTTTGAAAATCTTGGGCTGGATTCTAATTTTTATGTTTGGTATATTTCTAATAATGGGCGCATTTTCAGTTACTGCAAACACATCGCATATTGTATTCGCAGTAATGGTTCTTTTAATAAATATTATTCCATTATTTTTAATTTATTATGCAAATGGAATGCAAAATCTTATTGCAAGAAATTCAATATAATATATGCATGCATTCTATAAAATATCACATATAATATATTATATTATATTATATATAATGACCAATCTTACTACAAGTAATCTTCAGCCAGAATTACAAAAATTATTTGATAATAGTGGAGGTATTTTTTATAAAGCTGATTCAAAAGACCCCATATTAATAGTTGAACCAGAATCTAAAACTAAACAATATACTTCTGAACGAATATTAACTCATTCTATTATTGCAGTAATCATATTTATATTTATTATTAATCTTTCTGGAATAATCAATTATTATTTATTTATAAACCCAACCATGATACATGGATTAAAATTGGGGGCAAAATATAATATTGCGCCTATTTTTATGATATTCCTTGTTCATACTCTTATTGTTAGTGGATTATGGATATTATCTGGGATTAAAGTGGATAATATATATTTTTTATGGGCTGGATTTTACATAATTCTACAGTTATATTTATTAATTAGCTTACATTTTCAATATGAAAATAAATTAATATATAATTACAACTTTTTATCATACAATATTTCTTCTATCATTGGATTTAAAAAAGGTAATTATTCATATTTTTTATTTAAATTATTTATAATCGTATTAGGATTTTCAGCAATACTAATTTACAACTTAAATGATTCTTTACTGTATTCAACAGATAATAATGTAAAAGAAATAATAATGTGGGTCATTATGGGGTCACTTTCTGTTGGGGGATTATTTTTATTTATGTCTTAATTTTTAGGAAACATACTCGATAAACTCTGCATATATCTGCCCGCTTCATATCCATCTATAAAACGATACGAACCATAATATAAAATCATGAAATTCATGTCTGATTCATCGCCAGGATACCCTCTCAAACGTTTTTCAAAAAGAGCATCATTTACTTCATTTCTCTCACACACCATAAATACTTTTTTACCTGTCGCATTATATAATCTCATATAATTTTGCTGATAATCTTGATAAATATGTTCATTCTTTAACACCGTACTTACATCGATTGTTTCGTAGTCTGGATAATATTGATTTAAAGTTAACATTACATCTGTAGTTTTTTCGGTACTTGGTTCACTTTGGCCAGGAAATGAAGATGAATTACGGGATTTAATATCCCCTATTAAACAACAATTCTTATATTTTTTATTTGAAGCACAATGACATGGGTCATTTCTTGAAAGTTTATTCATTTATTATGTAAATATATCCAAAATAATAATAATATCTTTATATTATTATTATTATTATTAGCATCTATTTATATTCCCGTATTTACCACAAAGAAGCACCATTTAATTTATTTGCAACAGGCTGATAACTCGGAGGAACCATATCTAAGGGAGCACCTTGTCCTAATGGAGCACGAACTGCAATAATTTCTTCTTCAAGAGAAGCAGAGGTAGCAGGATTCATTATCTGTAAATTTGCATTCTTTTCTAATTCAGAAGAAGGTTCAGTGACAGCAACATGAGTAGGTAAATGCTGCACGACCACGCGATTGTCACTATGACGAGGCACTTGATGTTTAGAACTTCTACGTAAGATTTCATAAGCTACAAAAATAAAAAGAACGCCTAAAATAGGATTCGAATATACAAAAAGAGCAATACCAGCAA
>JACCDI010258596.1_pt1 | contig 33407 bp, 21 predicted proteins | sample 7442791 | NCBI WGS metagenome assembly JACCDI01 (sample SAMN15323434, study PRJNA562643) | freshwater metagenome | isolation source: river surface water | place: USA:Blue River Watershed | collected 2017-08-15
CCACAAAACTTCCAAACCCACGTAGGTACACGTTTTTTCCGTCTGCCATAGAAGCTTTGATGTTGTTCATAAAAGCTTCTACTGCACGAAGTGCTTCTGCTCTTTCCAATCCGGTTTCTTCTGCAATGTTTGCAACGATATCCGCTTTTGTCATATCTCTGAGTTAATTGATTTGGTGATTAATTGCGGGGGCAAAAATACTCCACAGAAAGTATATATGCGTAATTTTCGGACAAAATTTCTAAAATAAATTATGAACGCACTTCGGCAAGCACTTCAAGACTGGTACAAAGTGCGGCAGCGAGACCTGCCTTGGAGACACACCCAAGACCCGTATTTCATTTGGTTGAGCGAAATCATTTTACAACAAACGCGCGTAGATCAAGGCTTGCCTTATTACCTGAAATTCACAGCGGCCTTTCCTACGGTAAAGGACTTGGCAAATGCTTCACAACAAGAAGTACTCAATTTGTGGCAGGGCTTAGGTTACTACAGCCGTGGGCGCAATCTACATGCGACTGCCCAGCAAATCACACGCGACTTCAACGGCGTATTCCCAGACTCACATGAAGGATTGTTGAAATTAAAAGGCGTCGGGCCATACACGGCTGCGGCTATTGCTTCGTTTGCCTACAATTTGCCTCATGCAGTTGTGGATGGCAATGTCTTTCGGGTCTTGAGTCGGTATTTTGGCGTAGACCTAGCGATCAATTCACCAGAGGGTAAACGCCAATTTGAAGCGCTGGCTGGCGAGCTATTGGATAGGTATAACCCAGCGCTACACAACCAAGCAATTATGGAATTCGGTGCGCTGCAGTGCAAGCCCGTTTCGCCAAATTGTGCGGTTTGTCCGGTCCAAGAATCCTGCATGGCCTTGCTTTCAAATAAAGTTGCTCAACTTCCGATTAAACTTAAAAAAGTCAAGGTCAGGAAGCGGTTTTTTGTCTATCATATCCTGGCGAATGCGCAAAACCAACTCGCTTTTCAACGCCGTGCGCCCAAGGATATTTGGGAAGGCTTGTTTGAATTTCCACTCGTAGAATTTGACAATTCGGAGGACATGCATGCCTATTTAGAGGATAAACTTGTTATTGGAGCCAAGTTTCAGCATGTCTTGACGCATCAAAGAATAGAAGCTTATTTCATCAAGACCTCAATGAAAGACAGTGCCAAGGCAAATTATTTGATGCTCGATTTAATGGCCTTGGAAGACCATCCGATACCGCGCTTGATCGACAAATTCCTGATTGCACATAGCAGCGAATTATTTTAGAGCAGGCAGCTTCATTCTTTTTAACTTTGTACAAAATCAACAAGATGTTAGTTCTGACTAAAAAATCAAAAAACACACCGAATGCAGTAGTCCGTTTTATCGCGAAAACCGACGGCGGCAAAGATTTCGATTATTTCAAGACCCAAGAAGGCTTTGCTTTTGAAATTCAGGAAGGTCAAGATTTAGAACAAATTCGCATTCATGCCCATACAATTGAAAAACACTTACACGGCGCCCAACAGTCGCTTTTACTCGAAAACGGAACCTCTGATGAAGCTTATGCTTTGCTAGAAGGTCTTTTGCTTTCCAGTTACCGCTTTACCCAACATTTCAGCAAGCCCGAGACCGCCAAATTCACTGAAGTAGTGATCAAAGCTAATGTGAGCGCAGCACAAATCACCGAACTCCAACACATGGCCAAAGCGGTATTCAAAGCGCGCGATCTCGTCAACACACCCGTATCACACCTCAACGCCGAGCAACTTGCGCAAGCGGTTGTCGAGATGGGAGAGGAAGCTGACTTTGATGTCAAAGTGCTCGAAGAAACGCAAATCGAAACCCTCAAGATGGGCGGTTTGCTTGCCGTGAACAAAGGATCTATTGATCCGCCTACATTTACCATTGCCGAATACAAGCCCAAAAATGCCACCAACAAACAACCAATTGTGTTGGTCGGAAAAGGCGTTGTTTACGATACTGGAGGTCTCAGCTTGAAGCCAACGCCAGGCAGTATGGACACCATGAAAGGCGATATGGCGGGTGCGGCCACCATGGCAGCTGTTGTTTATTTAGCGGCTTTGCAAAAGTTACCAGTGCATATCGTAGCGCTCTTGCCCGCCACAGACAATCGTCCGGGGGGCAACGCGTATGCGCCTGGCGATGTCATTACAATGTTTGACGGCACCACAGTTGAGGTGCTCAATACGGACGCAGAGGGCCGCATGATCCTCGCAGACGCGTTGGCTTACTCCAAAAAATTCAAGCCTGCACTTGTCATCGACGCAGCTACACTCACCGGCGCAGCACTCCGTGCAATCGGCACCGAAGCAAGCATCGTGATGGGCAACGCAGCAGACAGCATCTTTGAAAACCTCGAGAAAAGCGCTACTGCAGTTCACGAGCGCGTGGTTCGCTTCCCTTTCTGGGACGACTACAAAAAACACATGAAATCCAAGATTGCCGACCTTAAAAATATTGGCGGGCCAAACGCCGGCATGATTTCAGCCGGAAAATTCTTAGAACATTTCGTTGAAGCACCTTATATCCACATGGATATCGCAGGTCCAGCTTGGCTAGATGCCCCTGAAAACTACAAAGGCGAGGGCGGAACAGGCGCCGGCATCCGTTTGCTTTACCACTTTCTTAAAACGAACAACATTTAATGGAAAAAGAAACCAAAGATAAAGAGGTAAAGGACAAAGAACAGTCCAATAAAGCCCTGATCAAAGTCGGTATTACTTTAGGCGACATCAATGGAGTTGGGCCTGAAATTATTGTCAAAGCCCTTCACGACAACCGCATTTTAACGGATATCATCCCAGTTGTCTACGGCTCTAACAAAGTCATTTCGCACTACAAAAAACAACTCAATTTACACGAGTTCAGCTACGCTACTTGTAAAAGTGCTGCTGAAATCAACTCCAAAAAAGTCAATATCATCAATGTTTGGCAAGACGAAGTAGAAATTGAACCCGGTGTATCAAACGCCGACGGCGGCAAATACGCACTTTTATCGCTCGAAGCCGCCACCAAAGATCTATCCGAGGGCAAAATTGACGTGCTCGTTACCGCTCCTTTCTCCAAAGAAAATGTTGCAAAAGCGGGTTTCAACTTTCCTGGCCACACCGAATACCTCGCAGAAATGTCGGGTGCTAAAGAGGCACTCATGGTACTCGTTTCTGGCAATTTGCGCGTGGCGCTCGTGACCACCCACATTCCAATCAAAGACATTTCAAGTCAGTTACAAAAAGACCTGATTGTCTCTAAAATTGTAGCCTTTGAGCAAAGTCTCAAAAAAGATTTTGGACTCATCAGACCAAGAATAGCTGTATTCGGACTCAATCCACACGCCGGTGAAAACGGCAAAATTGGTGAAGAAGAACAACAAACCATTATTCCAGCTATTCAAGCTGCCAAACAAAAAGGAATTTTAGCATTTGGGCCCTACCCTGCCGATGGTTTCTTTGGTTCGCCGCTGCGTCAACAATTTGACGGTGTGCTCGCCATGTACCACGACCAAGGATTAGCTGCATTTAAAGCGTTATGCTTTGACGACGGCGTCAACTTCACAGCTGGCCTGCCAATTGTGCGCACCAGCCCAGATCACGGCACCGCTTTTGACATCGCTGGCAAGATGCTCGCCGACGAACAAAGCCTGCGCAGCGCCATCTTTTTAGCAGTAGATATCTACCGAAAAAGAAAGGTTTTTAAAGAAATTCATGCCAATCCATTGGCTTTTTCTAAGGACGAAAAAGGGAAGAAGGAACAAGAACGTGCCGACTGATTTTAAAAATCCAAAATAAATCCTTAATTTTGCCCTTTCGTTTTCGTCAGTGAAATATTCAGCATGAAAAGTCCATTCGCCATACCCTTTGTAGGCTTAAAGCTAGGGCTTCACGAGTTTGAATTTGACATTGACAAATCGTTCTTTGAATCATTGCCTTATTCGCTCATCGAAAACGGTCGGCTCACTGCCTACCTCGAGTTAGAAAAGAAAGAAACCATGCTCATCGCCAATTTAGGTGTAGTTGGTTTTATCTTTACCGATTGCGATCGCTGCACGGAGCCCCTCACTGAGGAAATCGACGGAGAATTCACGCTCTACTACACATTTGGAGAAGAAGAATCCGAAGACGAAAACCTCATTGTTATTGCCCCTGAAAGCTATCAAATCGACCTCACTCAGCCTTTGTATGAGCTAATTAGTCTTTCTTTACCTGCCAAAATGGTACACGAAGAAGGAGAATGCAACGAAGAAATGGTGGAATTGATCAACAAATACCAACAACCTTCTTCCGATTCAAAACCCGATGAAGACGACATAGACCCAAGGTGGTCTGCACTTAAGAATTTAAATTAAATAGATATAAATTAACAAAAATGGCGCATCCTAAACGCAGAATATCGACCACACGTCGTGACAAACGTAGAACTCACAAGAAAGCGACTGCTAACAACGTAGCTACTTGCCCTACAACAGGACAACCACACTTGTTTCACCATGCGCACTGGCATGAAGGCAAACTTTACTACAAAGGAAAAGTTGTAGCTGAGAAAACCACTGACTCCGTAGAGGAGGTTCAGTAAGCTCTAATTTTCTCCCATGAGGATTGGGCTTGATGTTTCCGGTGGCGATTTCGCTCCGCAAGCGACAATTGATGGTGCATTATTAGCCAAACAAGTTTTGGGTAATGATGTCACTATTGTTTTGTTTGGTGACGAACTCGTTATTCAAAAAGAATTAGCCAGCCGCGCGCAAAGTGCCGAGCTGTTCGAAATCGTACATGCTCCAGAAGTCATTACTTACCATGACCACCCAACCCGAGCGCTTCCCAAGAAACCCAACAGTTCCATTGCCGTAGGCTTTGAAATGCTTGCCAAAGGACTCATTGATGTCTTTGCCAGCAACGGCAACACAGGCGCGATGCTCGTGGGTTCCATGTACAAACTCAACACCGTTCCAGGTGTCATTCGTCCGTGTATCACCTCTACTTTACCAAACATTGACGGTGGTAAATCACTTTTACTAGACGTCGGTTCCAACGCAGATTGCAAATCTGACGTGCTCTATCAATTTGCCGTTCTCGGTTCTGTATACGCAGCGAATGTATTAGGTATAGAAAACCCTAAAGTGGCCCTGCTCAATATCGGCGAGGAAGACTCCAAAGGCAATCTGCTCTCAATTGCTACTTATAAATTATTAGCAGAATCCGACGAACTGAATTTTACCGGCAACATTGAAGGTCGCGACCTCTTTACAGGTGTGGCAGATGTCATCGTTTGCGACGGCTTTACAGGCAACGTCGTCCTCAAAGAGGCGGAAGGTATCTTTAATTTAATGAAACTACGCGGCATCAAAGACGACTACTTTGACCGCTTCAATTACGAAAACTACGGAGGCACACCAGTTCTAGGTGTCAAAGGCAACGCCATTATTGGCCACGGCATCTCCAACGATATCGCTGTCAAAAACATGTTGCTCCATGCACATGATGTCGTGAGTTCAAATCTTACAGAAAAAATTAACGAAGCTTTTAACTAACATGGGTAAAATTACCGCTGCTATTACCGCCGTTCAAGGCTATGTGCCAGAACATATCTTATCAAACGAAGATTTAGCCAAGTTGGTAGATACTTCTGATGAGTGGATTACCTCCCGAACCGGTATCAAAGAACGCCGCATCATGAAAGACGGCGCGAGTTCTGATATGGCTGCTGCTGCGGTCAAAGCGTTACTCGAGAAAAAAGGTATTGACCCGCTCGAAATCGAATTAGTTATTGTTGGAACCGTAACACCGGATCATCCTTTCCCAAGCACAGCAAACATTGTCTGTGACAAAGTAGGTATGAAAAACGCCTGGAGTTATGATGTCAATGCAGCATGTTCTGGCTTTTTGTATGCACTTTCTACCGGATCTCAATTTATTGAGTCGGGTAAACACAAAAAAGTAATCGTTATTGGCGTCGACAAAATGACCTCCATCATCGACTACCAAGACCGCACTACATGTGTCATCTTCGGCGACGGCGCAGGTGCCGTATTACTAGAGCCAAATGAAGAAGGCAATGGCGTCATGGACTTCATCTTGCGCAGCGACGGAGCAGGCCGCCAATACTTGCAACAACCTGCCGGTGGCTCGGCTATGCCAGCCTCAGTAGAAACCGTTGAAAACCGCTTGCATTATGTCAAGCAAGAAGGTCAAGCTGTCTTCAAATTTGCGGTAACCAACATGGCAGATGTTTCTGCTGAAATCATGGAACGCAATAACTTAACAAGCGACGACGTCAGTTGGTTGGTTCCGCACCAAGCGAATCTGCGCATCATTGATGCCACAGCAAACCGCATGGGCCTCACCAAAGAAAAAGTTATGATCAACATCCAGCGTTATGGCAACACCACCGCTGGTACTTTACCACTTTGCTTATGGGATTACGAAAGCCAACTTAAAAAAGGCGACGTACTCATTCTTTCTGCCTTCGGCGGCGGCTTCACTTGGGGTGCTATTTACCTCAAATGGGCCTACAATTCATAATTAAATTAACTTTGAAAAAAATTATACCATGAATTTAGAAGAAATCAAAGACCTCATCAAATTGGTGTCCAAATCCGGACTCGGCAAAGTTGAAATCGAAAGAGAAGGTTTTCGTATTTCCATTAAAGGAAGTCAGTCTGAGCCAATCATGTACCAAGCTGCGCCAATGGTAGCTGCACCAGTTGCGCCTGCAGCTGCACCTGCACCTGTTGCGGCAATTGCTGCCCCTGCGAGCACAGAATCCAACACCTCCGATGACAGCAAATACATCACTGTCAAATCACCAATGATCGGTACTTTTTATCGTACACCAGGGCCAGATAAAGACGCTTTTGTCAATGTCGGAGACAGCATCCAAAGCGGAGACAAAGTTTGTATCATTGAAGCCATGAAAACATTCAATGAAATTGAAGCCGAAATCTCTGGTAAAATCGTAAAAGTACTCGTAGACAACGCTAGTCCTGTAGATTACGACCAACCATTATTCTTGGTTGATCCAGCCTAAAAACCAAAACATGTTTAAAAAAATATTGATTGCCAATCGCGGCGAAATTGCGCTGCGCGTGATTCGCACCTGTAAAGAAATGGGCATCAAGACGGTGGCCGTTTATTCAACCGCCGACAAAGACAGCCTGCCCGTTCGCTTCGCAGACGAAGCAGTTTGTATTGGCCCTCCAACCAGTGCGCTGTCTTATTTGAGCATCCCCAACATTATTGCTGCGGCTGAAATCACGAACGCCGATGCCATCCATCCAGGCTACGGATTCTTGTCTGAAAACGAAAAGTTTTCTAAAGTTTGTCAGGAGCACGGTATCAAATTCATCGGTGCACTCCCAGAGCAAATTGCCGGAATGGGAGACAAAGCCACAGCGAAAGCCACCATGATTGCAGCTGGCGTGCCTTGTATACCAGGTTCTAAAGGTTTGTTAAAAGATCTAGACGATGCCTTTGCAACGGCAGAAGTTGTTAAATACCCAGTCATCTTGAAAGCTACCGCAGGTGGTGGTGGAAAAGGCATGCGCATCGTCTGGAAAAAAGACGAAATGGAAGCAGCCTGGGATTCCGCTCGCCAAGAAGCTGGAGCAGCATTTGGCAACGATGGCATTTACATGGAGAAATTCATCGAAGAGCCTCGCCACATCGAGATCCAAATTGCCGGTGACCAATACGGTAATGCTTGTCACCTCTCAGAGCGCGACTGCTCTATTCAAAGACGCCATCAAAAGCTTGTCGAAGAAACACCTTCGCCATTCATGACAGACGAACTCCGCGAAAGAATGGGAGCCGCAGCTATCAAAGCTGCTAAAGCGGTGCGTTACGAAGGCGTTGGAACCGTTGAATTCTTGGTAGACAAAAACCGCGACTTCTACTTCATGGAAATGAACACACGTATCCAAGTAGAGCACACCATCACAGAAGAAGTCATCAATTTTGACCTCATCAAAGAGCAAATCAAAATTGCAGCTGGTGAGAAAATCTCTGGTAAAAACTATTATCCTACCATGCACGCCATTCAGTGTCGTATCAATGCCGAAGATCCATACGCAGACTTTCGTCCGAGTCCGGGCAAAATTACAGACTACCACTGCCCAGGTGGCCATGGTGTTCGCATAGACGCACACGTGTACGCAGGATACTCCATTCCTCCATACTACGATTCAATGATTTCTAAACTCATTGTAGTGGCGCAAACGCGTGAAGAAGCCATTTTGAAAATGAAACGTGCCTTAAATGAATACGTTATTGGGGGCGTCAAAACCACTATCCCATTCCACCAAAAACTCATGGAAAATCCGGACTTCAATGCCGGTAATTTTACCACTAAGTTCATGGACACTTTTGAATTTTAAATAAAGGCTTCTTCGGAAGCCTTTTTTATTTCTCCAAAAGGCAACGCTTAAGTTGGTATTTCGTTTTGATATTGCTAAATTTAGCAAGCTAAAACTAAACTAACGAAACACTACTACTCAAAAATGCGCTATATCGCCTTTGTTGGGCTTTTGCTTGCCTTGGTTTTTAATTCACGTGCACAGTACTGTACAACTGCCACGAGTACGACCGCTATAACGCCTACAAGCACTGCACAAACCACCGCTACTTTCCCTGCAGGAACAGCGCCAGTCTTCACCTTTACAGGCACTGCCGGCTGTACTTACACCTTTACCACATGCGGACTTAGTTCGGTTGATACCTATCTGCGCATTTACAATTCATCTGTTGCCTTGGTCCAAGGTTGGGACGACCAATGTGGACTCCAAACCAACGCCATCTGGACTTGCCCTACCACTGCTTCTTACAGTATTCAACTTTCGCAATATGTTTGTGGCCCTCTTGCAGGATCAGCCACGATGTCCTATTCCGTTAGTTGTCCGACACCACCTTGCTCAAACCCAGTAGTGAGTGCGGGCAATGATGTCATCATTTGCGCGGGGGCAACTGGCCAGTTATCTGGGTCTGCTACGGCAGGTACAGGCGGCGGCACAGGGTCGAGCGGCGGCACAATGGTTGTCACGATCAGTGGCGCAGGTTGGCTAGACATGGTTTCCTGGACACTTACAAACGCCGGCGGCACACAAGTTGGAGCTGGTGGGCCTTATGCTTTAGGCTCTACTAATACCATTACAGTTGCTACCCCTGGCACTGGGCCTTATAGTTTTTACCTCGAAACACTAGGCATCATCTGTGACAACACCGCCAACTATAACATCACCTGCAACGGCACAAGCGTGGCCTCTGGATCTGTTGGCCCCTGCAACTCCACAACCATTTCTGTAGCCAACTGCGGCACAAGCGGCGGTACCAGTACATTACCTCTTACTTATACCTGGAGCCCGGCAACCGCATTAAGTTCCACCACCATCCTGAACCCAACCGCGAGCCCAACAACGACAACAACATATACACTCACAGCTACCCAAGGTACTTGTACAAGCCAAGACCAAGTCACTGTATACGTCAATCCTTTGCCGACGGTGAATGCCGGCCCTGACGTAACGCTCTGCGGTGGGCAAACATCGACTGTACTCAACGGAACAGCCAGTGCATCTGGTGGGTTTACTGGTGATATCACCGTGAATCTTTTTAGCGGAAGCAACCTAGACGAGACCACCTGGACCATGACCAATTCGTTAGGAACAGTCCTTGCCTCCGGTGGTCCATACGCTGCAGGCTCAAACAACACCATTACCATTAGCAATCCAAGTAACCCTCCCTACACATTCAACTTAGAAACCCAAGGGCCTTCGAACTCCAATGTAGCCGGATACAACATTCTTTGCGGAGGGCTTACCGGCACCTCCGTAAGTGGTGGAATTGCCATATTAACCGGAGGGCAAACCATCGCTGTTCCTATAGCGGGTTGTGCTGGAACGGTTACACCAACCGTTACCTGGAGCCCAGGCGCAACTTTATCAAGCACTAACACCCTCAGCACAACCGCAACACCGACCACAACCACCACATACACGCTAAGTGCTTCTGCAAATGGCTGTACGAACCAAGATCAAGTTACCGTCACAATAGGTACACCTCCAAGTGTAAGTGTAAATAACCAAAGCATTTGTTCAGGGCAAACAGCAACGTTAACCGCCACCCCAACTACTGCCGGAGGAACTTACCTATGGAGCCCTGGAGGGCAAACCACAAGCAGCATCAATGTGAGTCCAACTAGTACTAGCACCTACAATGTGGTTTATACGCTCAATGGCTGCGCATCTTTGAGTACAGCTGGTACTGTCACAGTTGCGCCTAGCCCTACGGTGAGTATTGCGCCGGTCACTTTTTGCCCTGGTGCGGCTGTTACCTTAACGGCTACCGCAAACCCAACAGGTGGAACCTATAATTGGGCTCCAGGTGGGCAAACGGCAAACAACATCACGGTTAGTCCGTCCGGGACTACAAATTACACCGTCAATTACAGCCTTTCAGGTTGCCCTACAGTTACAGCAACAGGTACGGCCACCATGGCAAATGTCGTAGATTGGGCAAATATCCAATGGCCCGGTACAGCCAATATTTGCGAAGGACAATCCTTGAATATTTATGGGCAAGTGTATGAAGCTGGCCTAACTAACCCTGTAGGGCAAGCGGCAGGAATCACTGTTTCTTATGCGGTTTCGGCCACAAATACAAATCCGGCAACCTGGCCAAGTAGCTCCTGGACAACCGCAAATTATAACCCCTTATCGAGTACCAACCCAAATAACGACGAATATTCAGGAACACTCTCTGGCCTTACAGCTGGTACTTACTACTATGCTTTCAGCTATACATACAATGGCTGTACTGTCTATGGCGGATACAACGCTAATGGCGGAGGCTTTTGGGATGGGACTACCAATGTCAATGGAGTTGTAACAGTTTCTGCCAATACAACCCCAACTTTTAACCCAGTTGCAGCCATTTGTTCGGGTGCAGCCCTTAACCCCCTTCCAACAACTTCCAACAACGGAATCAGTGGAACCTGGACGCCCGCACTCAACAATACCCAAACAACAAGCTACACTTTTACACCTTCAACAGGATTTTGTGGCACTACTACAAACCTTAGCATCACTGTCAATGCGCTGCCAACGGCTGCTATTACCAACAACACGAACACAACAGAACTCAATTGTACAACCACAAGTATTTCTCTTACAGGAACCGGTGGAGGTACTTACAGTTGGAATGACGGAACGACTACCATTAGCTCCAATTCAGGTTTAAGCATCACAAATCCAGGTGTTTACGAACTTATTGTTACCAATGCAGCAGGTTGTCAGGATGCGCTCTCAATCCAAATTACACAAGATACCATCTCGCCTGTAGTATCCATCTCAACCGGAACAACCGAACTCAACTGCACTACTACCAGTATTACTCTAAATGCCAATGGCGCCACCACTTATACCTGGTATAATGGTGCAACGGCAATTGGAACCGGTGCAACGCTGATTGTTAACGCCCCAGGATCATACTCTGTTGTTGGTTCCGAGCCAAACGGTTGTACAGCTACAGCAAGTGAAATAATTACTCAAAATATTGTTTCCCCAACTTTAGCCATTACCAATCTTAGCGGAACCACAACATTGAATTGCACTACCACAACTATTAACCTGAGCGCAAGCGGAGGCTTAAGCTATTCATGGAGCAATGGTTCTGCCATAGTGAGCACAAGCGCAACCTACAGCACCACGACACCAGGCACCTATACGGTCACAACCATAGGCGCCAATGGCTGCAGTGCGAGCGCAAGTATCACTATTAGCCAGGATATCAGCACGCCAAGCATTGCACTCAATAACACAAATGGTACACTTTTAAATTGTAGCATCACTTCGACTACGCTAACAGCATCTGGTGCAAATAGCTATTCGTGGAGCAACGGAAGCAGCATCGTGGGTACCACTGCTTCAATAAATGTAACAACACCCGGTACTTACACCGTAACCGGAACAGGCACCAATGGATGTACCAGCACCGCAACCCAAGTCATTACCCAAGATCTATCCGCACCAACCGCAAGCATTAGCAGTTCTGTTGCCAACAACACCCTTACTTGTACCACAACAAGTATTTTACTCACTGCAAGTGGAAACGGATCCTACAACTGGGGGCAAGCAGGAACAAGCCTTGGTACCGGAGGCACTTTGAACATCACTACACCAGGCACCTATACACTTACTGTTACAGCTACAAATGGTTGTACGGCTACAAGTAGTGTTGTGATTACTCAAAATATTCAAAATCCGACGGCAACCATTAGCAATAATCCAAACACCAATACACTTACTTGCAGCACCACAAGCATCGCATTAACTGCTAATGGTGGCGGCACTTATTCTTGGAGTAATGGAACAAGCGTTGTGGGCACGAGTGCCATTTTAAATGTGAGTGCAACGGGTACTTATACCGTTACTGTTACGAGCGCAAACGGTTGTACAAATACTGCTGCAACCACTATCCTTCAAGATATCGTGGCGCCAATTGCTGGCATCACTAATAACGCGAATACCACAGTGCTTACCTGTAGCCAAACAAGTATTTCTCTTACAGCTACCGGAGGTGTGTCTTATTCATGGAGCAACGGCACAAGCGTAGTGGGCAGCAGCGCCAATTTAAGCGTGACTACACCTGGTATTTATACCGTTACCGTTACTGGCGCAAACGGTTGTACGGCCACTCAAAGCAGCACCATTACCCAGACTGTTGCAGCACCTGTTGTTGCCATTTCAAATGTGCCCAATTCAAGCGAACTCACCTGTACCCTTACCACTATCGCTTTAACAGCTTCAGGTGGCGGAACATATTCGTGGTCTAACGGATCCACCATCCTCGGGACTTCCGCTACTTTAAACGTCACCACCCCTGGTACATATACCGTAACCGTAACTGGTGCTAATGGGTGTAGTTCAACGGGATCCACTACCATCACTCAAAATATCACGGCGCCAAATGCGGCCATTACTGCAAACCCGAACACAACTATGTTGTCTTGTACCAACAGTGCCATTTCACTTGCAGCAACAGGCGGCATTAGTTATGCTTGGAGCAGCGGAGGAACCTCACTGGGAACAAACCCTACCATCAGCATCTCGACACCGGGCACCTACACCGTTACAGCCACTGGCGCAAACGGTTGTACGGCCACAGCTTCTACGACGATCACTCAAAACAACCAAGCGCCAACGGTAAGTATCGCAGCAAGCGCCAACGGCGTCCTGACCTGCAGTGCTACAAGCATTACTCTCACAGGAAATTCATCTACAGGTACAGGAACAGCAACTTGGCTCAACGGATCTACTGTATTGAGCACCGGGCCAATCTCTGGTGCTGGAAACGTTGCCAACTTTAGCGTAAGTGCTCCTGGTACGTATACATTAAATATCCTAGAAGCAAATGGCTGTCTGGGCACCAATAATTATACAGTTACACAAAACACAACTGTTCCCGTTGCGGCAATTACTAATAATTCCAATACCACTATCCTAACCTGTACTCAAACGACCATCTCACTAACTGGAACAGGAGGAGCAAGTTATGCTTGGAGCAACGGAACCGGAACAGTTGGCAACATTGCAGCTTATAGCCCTAGTTCACCTGGCACTTATACCCTCACCGCAACAGGTGCTAACGGTTGTATTGACACCGAGCAAATCATCATCACCCAAAACACTACCTCACCAACTGCCTCTATAACCAACAACACCAGTGCAACGCAACTGACCTGCTCACTTACAAGCATCTCACTTACCGCAACCGGAGGTGGCACTTATTCTTGGTCTAACGGTACAACGGTTGTCAGCACTACTGCAAACTTAACAGTCACTACACCTGGCACCTATACCGTAACCGTCACATCTGCTACGAATGGCTGTACGGCTACAAGCGCTGTAGTTATTACACAAAATATTACTGCTCCAACAGCGGCTATTTTAAGTGTGCCAAGTCCAGCTGTACTCACTTGTACGACAACAAGTATTGCACTAACTGCATCAGGAGGAGGTTCGTATTCCTGGATTTCTGCAGGAACCAACTTAGGTACCCAAGCCAATATTTCCGTCACTACTCCTGGCACCTATACCGTGACAGTTACTGGTGTCAATGGCTGTTCGAGTACGGTAAGCTCAATTGTTACTCAAAACATTACTGCGCCAACGGCTACTATAACCAGTTCGCCAGCTACTAGCATACTTACTTGTAGCACTGCAACAATTAACCTCACGGCCAGTGGCGGAACTAGTTATTCATGGTCTAACGGAACAACCGTAGTGGGCACTGCTGCAACATTAGCGGTTACGCTGCCGGGCATTTACACCGTAACTGTAACCGCTGCCAATGGATGTACGTCTACGGCCAACAGTACTATTACCCAGAACATCTCTACACCTGTGGCAGGTATTTTCAATTCTTCTAACACAACTGTTTTAACCTGTTCCCAAACGAGCATTTCTTTGACTGCAAATGGAGGAGCTACTTATTCTTGGTCCAACGGAACAAGTGTGGTTGGAACTGCCGCTGCGCTATCAATTACAAGCCCAGGAACCTATACCGTTACAGCTACTGCAGCCAACGGATGTACAGACACTGAAGTCATCACGATTACACAAAATATCGCTGCGCCTACAGCTGCTATTGCAAACGGAGGCACCACAACGATATTAGATTGCAACACCACAAGCATTGCTCTTACAGCAAGTGGCGGCGTTTCCTATTCATGGTCGAACGGATCAAGCGTTGTGGGTACAGCTGCGCAATTGCAAGTAAGCACTGCTGGAACTTACACCGTTACTGTTACAGCAGCTAATGGTTGTACAGATACGGAGCCTATCGTCATCACCTACCAAGCGAATACCAATCCTTCTTTTACGCAAATAGCGCCGATTTGTACGGGTGGCGTCATCAACTTAGCTACGACTTCAAACAATGGAGTGAACGGAAGCTGGAGTCCGGCACCTAACGTGAATGCGACCACCACTTATACCTTTACTCCAAACACAGGGCTCTGCGCAAATACCGCAACCATGACAATTGTGGTCAATCCGTATCCAACTATTTCTGCACAGAACGATACCATTTGTGCCGGATCCAATGGCACTATTACTACACAAATCAATTTAATTGGCGGAACTTACGCTTGGAACAACAGCACAAATACCCAAGCCAATTTGATCGCAGCTCCTAACGTCACGAGTACATATACCGTAATCTATAACTTGGCGGGCTGTACCGACACAGCAAGTGCGCAAATTGTGGTCAATCCAGTGCCTGTTGTACAGGTTCAAAATGCGACTATTTGTGATGGACAAACAGGTGCTCTTGTTGCAAGTGCTAACTTAGCAAACGGAACTTATTTATGGGCTAACGGCAGTACCAACGATACGCTCCTCTTGAGTCCAAATTCTACATCAAGCCAAAACGTTACCTATACCTTAAATGGTTGTACATCCGCTCCAGTGACTGCAACCCTAACAGTTAATCCGGTGCCAACAATCACCATGAACAACCAAACAATTTGTGCCGGTGACCCCGTTACCATGCAAGCAAATGCAAACCCTGCAGGCACTTACTATTGGGGGCCAAATGGCGTACAAGGCATTGCGACGAACACATTTACCCCAATTCAAGATTCAACCATTGAAGTATTTAATGTGCTCAATGGCTGTTCGTCTGATACCATTCAAGCGACCATAACCGTGCTGCCTTTACCCATCAGCACCTTTAGCGCAAATGTCCTACAGGGCTGTGTGCCACTCAGTGTAGATTTCAGTGCAGACGTACTCAATAACACCTCATACACTTGGCAAACCAGTAACCAACTAAATGCAAGTGGTGCTCAGACTACCTTAGATTTCCAGATAAATGGTTCGTTTTCTGTTACCTTAACAGCCACATTAAATGGTTGTAGTAGCAGCACTACCATTGCAAATATGATTGAAGTAGATAACTACCCCGTCGCAGCTTTTGAACCTTCCTCACAAGTGTTCACCGAACCCAACCAAGCGCTCTCATTCTGGAACAGTTCAGTAGGAGCAACAACTTACCAATGGAACTTTGGAGAAGGAGGGTCGTCTAGTGAAGAAGCCCCAACGCATATCTTTGACATAGAAAACGAAGGCACAACCGTTTTGCTTTATGCTTATTCGAACCTTGGTTGTTCAGATACAGCAAGTTACTATATTGGCTTTGACCCAGGTCTAGTGTATTATATCCCCAACTCATTTACACCTGATGCCGATCAATTCAATCAAACCTTTCTGCCTATCTTTACATCCGGAATTGATCCTTACAATTACCAATTGCTCATCTACAACCGCTGGGGAGAAGTGATCTTTGAATCATTAAACCCAGAATTTGGTTGGGACGGAACTTTTGGACAGCAAGGCAACCCGTGCCCTGTTGGGACGTATACATACATGATTACTGTTAAACTGCCTTCAGTTGATAAACGTCAGACCATTAAAGGTCATGTTAATTTAATTCGATAAATGAAAAAACTTTTACTCCTAAGCATCTTACTTTTTTCTGTCTTTGGTGTCTCTTTTGCCCAAGGAACACCGATAAGTGTAGGTACACAAACCAATACTTTCACTAGTATGATCCGAGGTTACCACTTCACTGCGCCTACGAGTTTCACCATTTGCGGTTTATATATTCCGCCAGATGCAGCCCCAACCGGTACCCAAACCATTCGCGTGGTTCGTTTTACAGCAGGGCCACCACCAGCTTTTGCAGCAACAACCAATAGTTTTGTTCAGTTATTCACTGTGTCTAACGCGCCAGCCACCCAAGTTATCGCATGTAACATTCCTGTTGCGGCCGGTGAAATTATCGGTGTATACGGTGCAAGAGGCGCCAATTGCGTCAATAGTTATGGGCCTGCCAATTTTGTAACGAGTATCAACGGATTCAATACTACCCTACAACGCAGTGGGATGCAATCTTGCCCAGCAGGAACAGGTGCTGCAATGGCCAATATTTGGTCAGAGGTCAATTACAATATCGGACGTATCTCCATGTATATCAACTGCTGCCAAACACCTACGCTTACGGCTTCTAATACCAGCCCAATCTGTGCAGGGCAGCCATTTTCTCTTGACGCTACTCCAAACCCTACCGGAACCAACTATTCTTGGGCGTGGGCTGGGCCAAATGGCTACACCTCTACCCAACAAAACCCAACCATTGCTAGCCCTACTTTATTAGCAGCTGGTACCTACACCGTAACACTTACGGTTCCAAACTGTGGAACGGTAAACGCAACAACCAGTGTAACAATAAACCCTGGCCCAACTGTTACTGCAGCTCCACTCACAATTTGTGCAGGGGCTAGCGGCAACCTAACAGCAAGTTCTACAACCCCCGGCGGAACATACACTTGGTTTCTAAATGGCGTGCAGGTAGGAACGGGGCCGAGCATCTCAGTCTCTCCATCAACTACCACCACCTACTCCGTAGATTATTCAGCGGCTGGTTGTACTGGTACAACAAACGTTACCGTAACAGTAGAACCCACTCCACAACCAACTGTAACCATAGACTCTGTCTGTATAGGCTCAGCAGGTTCCCTTTTTGTCAATAATGTCAGTGCTGGCGGCACCTACCTTTGGAGTACTGGCGCAACAACAGCAAGCCTCACAGCAAGCCCAACGGCAACTACCAACTACAGTGTTGTATTCACAAGTTCAAATGGCTGTGTTGCGCCAAGTGTGAGCGGCACAATCGTTGTGAAACCTTACCCTGTAATCAGCACCGCAAACGATACCATTTGTTTTGGCGGCTCCACAACACTCAACACAAACGTTGACCTTCCTGGCGGCACCTATACCTGGTCTCCGCTTGCAGCCAATAGTTCAAGCATCACCGTAAGCCCTGCAGCAACTACAACTTATACTGTAATTTATGATTTATTAGCTTGTCAAGACACCGCTACGGCAACAGTTTTAGTAAACCCAATTCCGGTTGCGCAAACTTCAAACGCGGTCATTTGTTTTGGGGACGTCATCAACCTCATCGCTACAGCAAACCTACCAGGCGGTACTTATCTTTGGTCTACCAACGACACCAATGACACCATTTCTGTTAGCCCTACAAGCGGCACCAACTATACAGTAACCTATACGTTAAACAACTGTACAAGCCCGGCAGCTACATCGCAAGTAACTGTTAACCCTATCCCGGTTGTAACACTAACTAGCGCAACAATTTGTGAAGCTGACCCAGTTACCCTGACCGCAACACCCGACTTAATTGGAGGAAGTTATGCTTGGGGGCCAAATAGCGTTATTGGCGGAGCCAATCAAACATTTACACCCTTACAAGACAGCACACTCACAGTTGTATATACCCTCAACAATTGCCCTAGCTTGCCTGCAACGGGCACTGTAACCGTTCACCCACTCCCAATTGTAACGTTTAGCGCTACACCAATAGAAGGTTGTGCTCCACTTGCCGTAAACTTTACTGCTGACGACGCCACAAACACCACCTACAGTTGGTCTACGAGTAATGGGCTTTCTGCATCGGGCACCACCCCAACAATAGTGTTTGGAAACGGCGGCACATTCGATGTAAGTTTGGCAGCAACCACCTCTTTTGGTTGCTACGACACACACACCGAACTGGCCTATATCTACGTAGAAGACCTCCCTGTAGCTGATTTTGAATCGCCTATCAGTGTCTTTACGCAAGAAGCGCAATACGTAATGTTTACCAACTTGTCTATGGGCGCCACCAACTACGTTTGGGATTTTGGAGACGGGCAATTTGCATACGACTTCGAGCCGTCACATGTGTTCCAAAACACTACAGAGGGCTACACCATTACACTCACTGCACTTACAGACCTACAGTGTGCCGATGTCACCTCAATTAGCATTGGTTATCAGTACAACGAAATACTCTACATCCCGAATAGCTTTACACCCGACGGCGACCAAAACAACCAAGTATTTTGCCCTGTTTTCTATTCAGGCTATGACCCACAGAACTATGAGTTTACGGTCTATAACCGTTGGGGCGAAGTGATTTTTGAAAGCCGCAACGCATTAGTGGGTTGGGATGGCACTTACGGCCCTGATGCATTTGAAGCGCCAGCCGGAATGTATACTTACCGTATTCTATACAAAAACCCTGATTTAGACGAACGCAAAGTCATTACAGGTCACGTAAATTTACTGCGCTAGTTTAGAGAAAATCCTATCTTTGGGCCTGACCATTCAGGCGCATGAAGGAACGCAGTTTTTATTCCAACCTATTCTTTTCATTGGGGCTCAACCTCTTGGTGAAGCCCGTCTCGATTTTTGCAATCGACGCCGCAGTGCAAAACATTGTGGGGCAACAATATGGGATTTACTTTGCCTTTTTCAATCTTAGCCTCATCATTTCAATCGTTTTTGACTTTGGGGTCAATAACTTCAGTACGCGTCTAAGCGCACAAAACTTACCAGAAGCCAAAAAGTTATTTTCGACAATCCTCGGCCTGCGTTTTTTATTAATGCTCAGTTATCTAGCCGGAATTGGCTTGCTCAAAGTTTTTATTACACTTTCCTGGACCGAATATAGACTGATTCTCTTGCTGGGTCTTAACCAATTTTTAATCGCCAACATCTCCTTTTTTCGGAGCTATTTTGCAGGTCTCCAGCGCTTTCGAATCGATGCGTTTTTGAGTATCCTTGATCGGCTTTTGCTTATTCTATCTATGGGTTACATCATTTATGTTTATCCTGATGGTTTCAAGCTAGTCGATATTGAATCTTATAGTATTTTTCAATTCATGTGTTACGCACTGAGCTTTATCGCTGCCGGTAGTTTAGCGATCTACTACATTAGACCAAAGTTGGAATGGCCGCGCTTGAGCAGCATTCTTCCGGTATTAAAAAAAGCATTTCCTTTTGCTCTGCTCATCGTGCTGATGACGCTTTATACCCGTGTAGATGCTCTTTTACTCCTGCACTTCTCCCGATATAATGGTCAACAAGAAGCGGCTTATTATGCGCAAGCCTATCGATTAATTGATGCGCTTTATATGTTTGCAATGGTATTTGCAGGGCTGCTTTTTCCGATGTTTTCAAAACTAATCAAGGAGCGGCCTTCAGCAATAGAACCATTGGTCAAGCAGGCCAGTAGGCTTCTGCTCGGTTCGAGTATCGCATTTATTGTTTTTAGCCTGTTGCGCGGTGGGTTATTGATGGATCAAATTTATACCAATACATATGTGGATAGCGGGAGCATTTTGTTTCTATTGAGCATCGCTTTTTTTGGAATGGCATCAAACCTTATATATGGGTCTTTGCTCACAGCCAATGGCTCTTTAGGGGTTTTGAATCGCATCTCCTTTATAGGGGTTATTGTGAATATCTGCTTGAATTTAATTTTGTTTCCAAAAGTACACAGTATTGGTGCTGCGCTTATTGCAGCGGGGGTAGCGGCACTCACTCAAATTCTTGTTGCCCTGACACAAGCCATTTACTGTAAACGCTTGTTTGGTTTGCCACTTATAGATCGCCATTTTTATAGATATCCCTTGCTCGCTTTTGCTTTGGTATTTTGGTTTGTTATAGTTGATTGGACTCCCATAGGTTATGTATATGGTGACTGGATCCTGTTGGTTGATGTTTCAGTATCTATTTTCTTGCTTTTCGCTTTTAAATTCATAGATATAAAGGAGCTGATTTCACTTGTTCAAACACGCAGTAAAACGCAATAAATATGGATTTTTGGAGTTATTGTCATAGCTTTGAAAAAAAATTGGCCGCAAGTAAGCACTATGGAAAACAATAACCTCTCAGACCAACGCAACGCATTATTAATTTTTCTCTGGAACCAACGCAAATCATTGCTCCTATTTACTGGTGTGGCAGCGGTGCTTTCGGTTATCGTCGCTTTTATCATTACCCCACTATATTTGTCTACTGCTATTGTCTTTGCGGCAGCTTCTAGCAATGTATCTTTCTCTGAACAGCGCAACGTAAAAGCTGCAGCCATGGACTTCGGTGAAGAAGAACAGGCTGAGCAATTGGTTCAAATTTTATCGTCTTCGCGCATTAGAGACCGTATTGTCCAGAAATACGACCTCATGAAAGATTACGAGATTTCAAAAACAGATCCCAACAAATATTACAAACTCAACAAGGCCTACAACGAGCATTTTACTTTTAGCCGCACGCGCTACGGTTCTATTCAAATCGATGTGCTCGACGAAAACCCTAAGCAAGCAGCTGCCATGGCCAATGACATCGTAGACCTCATCGATACCATCAAGAACGAAATGATCCGCGAGCGCACCATTCCGGCGTTTCAAATCAATTTGCGCAAAAAACAGCAAATGGAAAAAGAACGCGACTCGATCTTAAAGCGCTTAGAAGACCTCGCTGAATTAGGCGTTTTGCCCAATGATACACGCGCCACGCTTTATCAAGCTTTGGTTGATGCGAAAAATCCACAAGAAAAAGAAGAGCTCCGCAAGAAAATTGAAGCCAATAGCAAATACGGTTCCGTTTATGATGGGCTCGAATACCAACGCAACGAGAAAATCGTAAAAATTGAAGACTTTAAAGTGTCTTATGAACAAGCAGAGTCTGATGCCAATGCCAACTTTAACCACAAATTCGTGGTAGAAAGAGCAGTGGTCGCCGACCGCAAAGAAAAACCAAAGCGCATGATCATTGTGCTTGTGTCTACGATAGGCGGTTTTCTATTCGGACTGTTCTTCTTATTGATCCGCCAACGCATCAAAGAACTCCAACAGACCGCTGCATAAAGTTCAAATGAACGACCCAATTCTTTATTCGCTCATTCCCGTTGGCCTGCTCGCCATCTATTTTGCTATTTTTGAGACGGAGAAACTCTTTTTGAGTTTGGCATTCCTCACTCCGCTCTCCTTCAATATTGAAGAATACACGAGCAGTTTTGGTTTGTTTGTCCCGACAGAACCGCTTTTGTTTGGCCTGATGATTTTATTGAGTGCCTTCCAAATCAAAAAAGGTTTCCTGCCTGTGGAGGTTTGGCGCAGCCCACTCGTCTGGACCATCCTTATTTATTTACTTTGGCTTTTATTGTCTGCTATCACGAGTAGCCATCCTATTGTATCGCTCAAATTTATCTTGGCCAGGCTCTGGTTTATTGTGCCTATTTTATTTTTTGGCACTTACTTTTTTCAAAACCGCAATTCGCGCATCGCTTTCCTTTGGCTATTTATAATCGCTACGGTTGTTGTGATCATCTATACACTCATTCATCACTCCTTTTATGGATTTGGCGAAAAAGAGGGGCATTGGGTCATGTCTCCATTCTTTAAAGACCATACTATTTATGGTGCTATTGTTGCACTCGTTCTGCCGCTAGCTGTTGGGCTTTACCTCTACAAGAAACACAATCCGTTGGTACAAATGACCCTTCTTACACTCATCGCAATTATTTTAGTGGGCTTGGTGCTGTCCTATACGCGTGCGGCTTGGCTGAGTGTGGTAGGAAGTATTGGCGTAGCCGTTGTGCTCTATTATAAAGTTTCTTGGAAACCTATTGCCGTTTTGGCAAGTATTGGCGTTATAGTGGTTTTGAGCCAATGGGACCGCATTCAAATGGAGCTCGAACGCAATAAATACGAGCATACCACTGAAGCCTTTGACGAACGCCTACAGAGTGCTGCAAATATTTCCACAGATGCCTCGAATTTGGAGCGCATCAATCGGTGGAGCTGTGCCATTGAAATGTTCAAGCAACGTCCTATAATGGGTTATGGGCCCGGAACCTATGCCTTTGAATATGCGCCTTTTCAGCGACCAGAAAACCTCACCATTATCTCTACCAATTTTGGCGATATGGGCAATGCACATAGCGAATACTTGGGTGCACTCGCCGAAACGGGCCTCATTGGCATGCTGAGTTTAATTGCACTCATCTTTGCGATATTTTACACGGGAATTACGCTCTATCACCGCTTGCCTAAAACGAATAAAGAAGACAGAATTATTGTGTTAAGCACCATCATGGCGCTCAGTACTTATTTCATCCATGCGTTTCTGAATAATTACATGGACACCGATAAGGCAGCAGTACCTATCTGGGGAATTTGCGCGATGTGGTTGGTTTACGAACGCGAACTCAGTACTAACGACCAATCCAAAGTGACGGATTGAGAGTCACGGGGCTCGCGCCTACCACCTGATGCACTTCAAAATGGCACACAGACACCCCGCCATCATTAAGTAAGGTTCCTATTGCTTGTTTGGTAGATACCTTAGATCCAACACCAACAAATGTTTCCGACAAATTGCCGTAAACTGTACGATACGCGCCGTGCTTGATGATCACTACCTTTCCTGCACCGGGTACGGAAAAGACCGTCGTGACTTCGCCTTCAAATACAGCACGCACTTTTGATCCTCTGTTACAAGTGATATCAATACCGTTATTGTTCCATTCCACGCCACTGAGCGTTGGATGATAGTTGCGGCCAAATCTTTCGGTTACGCTGCCGTTGTCTACTGGCCATGGTAAACGACCCCGATTGGTCTCAAAACTTTTGCCAATAGCTGCTCCTTCAGTAGAAATTGGAGTTGCAACCACTTTAGGCGCGGCGCTAGGCGTTGTTGCTTTCGGACTTGATGTGGTGGTAGTGGTTCCTTGTGATTTGGGAGGAGATTTAGTTGTCGTCTTGGCTATTTCAGCCTGACGAGCTGCTTCACGGGCTTGTTCTTTAGCGATATCGGCCCGAATTGCCGCATCGATTTGCTTTTTGAGCTGAATTTTCTTGCGCTCATCTTCTTTGAGTTGCGCAATGAGTGCTTGCTCTTCTTTTTTGAATTTTTGATAAGACTTTTCCTTTTTGGACTTGTCGTTTTCAATGAGTTGACGTTCTTGTTTTTTCTCTTCTAAGGCCTGTTGCTTGATGAGCTTTTCGGAATCGATTTGATTGATTTCCTTGAAAATGAGTTGTTGGTGTTGCTTGATGAGCGCCGCTTGTTTTTGCTGAACAGCAGCTACTTTTTTTAGGTAGCGGTTGCGTCTGAGCGCTTCATTGTAATCGGAAGCAGCCAATAAATACATGACTTTGTTATAGTTGCCGCGGTGTTTGTAGGCATACAAAAACATTTTGCGATACTGCTGCTTGAGTTGAGTGAGTTTGGCACGCAAGCGCTTGATCTCCATCTTTTTTTGAACGATTTTCATTTCGGCGCTGCGGACTTGGTTGTCAAAAAGGTTGACCAAAGCTTCGCGGCTCTTGATTTGGTTTTCAATCAAACGGATTTCATTGAGCGAAGCCTGGCTGTTGTTCTTCACTTTATTCAATAGCTTTTTGGTATTAGAGATGCGTTTCTCTAATTTTTGCTGTTCGCGCTTGAGTTGGTTTTGATCTTGCTGGGCGTAGGCCTGTTGAGCCATACACAATAGCAAGACGATGCTAATCACATTTTTCATAGCTTTCTGGTATGACGATGATTAATTCTTGTGGTTCATTGACCTCGATGCGCTCGTAAATCAAAGTAAGCAACAGCGATTTTTTAGGTGTGCGGATATTGATTTCAACTTTCAAAGGCAAATCGTAGCCATTGAGTTGCTGTCTTTCGAGATACACAACAGTCACCTCAGTTGAATCTTCCAAACTCCAGATGCGAGTCTGCTTAAGGGCCTTGGCGTCGTCGGTGAGGCGGTATTGGATCATGAGGTCGTCGCGTTGTTTGCGGTCTGGTTTCTTGCGGTCGTGCTTTTTGTGGGTCGAGATACTGTACTGAAAAGGGTCGTTATCCACAAAATACTTTTGCGTAATTTGGTAATCTAGAGGCTTGCCATAAATGATTTCTTCTATGTTTTCATACGAGAAATCAACGCCAAATAAATCTTTTAAGTAATCTAAAGAAGCGACAGTGTAGCAGCGGTCTCGCTTATTGACAACGCTGAGGGTATCTTGGGTTACAAGTGCGGTAACTACCGGAATGCGGGCATAGGTAATGATGGCCGAAACAGCGCTATCACTCACAATTTTGATAGACGTTTTTACAGAGATTTCGCCTTCGTCTGCTGGTTTGCTCAAATCTAGGTAAGACAGCGCAAGCTTGCTGTAAAAAGTCTTGGGCTCAATATGTGAAAGGCTATCGATGCGGTCTATTAGCTCTTTGTCTTTGATTTTCGGGAGTTTGTCTGTGGTGCTTTGCTCAGCGACAAGCTCTTGGGTTTTACAGGCGCTGAGGCCCAAAAACAAAAAGCAGATGAAAAATAAATTATGGAACTTGAACATAGGTTTTTTTAGAGATTTTCTCGGAAAGCACAACACTGCCCTCTCCAAAAGTAAGCGCCTTCTGCCAGCAATTGTTGGCTTCTTGAACTTGGCCTAAATGGAAATAGATATCGCCGAGGAGTTCTTGATAAGCAGCAGTTTGAAGCAGCTTGGTATCTGTTATTTTTTGAATTTCTTGCCAGGCCATTTGGTGAGTACCTGACTGAAAAGCAGCAAAGGCTAATTCAAAAATCACTTGTGCATTGGAAGCGTCTTTTGCCAGGCTTTCTTGAAGGCGCTCCATCGTTTTTGTCAGCTTCACTTTATGGATGCTCAAAACGTGTAGGTATTCCAATTCGAGGTCGTTTGAAGAAATACTGAGCGCCTCCTCAAACGCTGCAAAAGCTTTTTCTTGTTGTTGCAAACCTAAATAGGCACTGCCTTCTTGTAAATTGATTTCACCTAAGAGCGCGTTGTCGTTTAGCAAAACGCTTTTGGCAAGTGAAAGATTTTCTAGGGCTTCTGAATACAAGCCTTTTCTATTGAGCATCATGGCTTTGAAAAAGAAAGGCAGCGGCTGACTTGGAAACAGTTCGGCACAACTTGAGGCGTCTTTAAGCAAGTTGGTCCAGGATGCTTGTTCAAATTCTAAAATCATGACCTGACTCCAAACTGGAAACAAGTTGGGGTCGCAGCGGAGTGTTTGCTGATAACTGGCAATGGCGGCTTTGATTTGGCCAGAAACATAGTAGTAATCGCCGGAAATGGAATGCGCTTTGGCCTCGTTGGGGTAAGTTTGGGTCATGTACGTCACTAGGGGCTCCAATTTGGGGTCAGGTGCCGTTTGTGGCTTTTCATTGACCAACATGATCAAAATATTCATTTTTTGATCGAGGCTTGGGCCCTGCGCAAGGATACCTGCATGCAAGTATTTCTTTCCTTCATCCGCTTTTCCAGAACGGTAAAGCATTTCGCCGTACATCAAAAGTGCAACGCCATTTTGAGGATCAGCTTCTACGAGGTCTTTGAGCAGACCAAAACCTGCTTGGTAATTTTGGGACCTGAAATAATGGTCGACTAAATTGGCGAGGATACTAGGTTCTAACGGGAAGCGCAGTCGGGCAGCTTCGAGTAAGGCAACTCCTTCTTTGGTCTTGCCCATTTGTTGCAGGAGTCGGAATTTTTCGAGAACCGTATTTGGGTTTTCACCGAGCTGCTGTTCCATTTGTCCGATGAGCGCATAAGCCTTGCTCGGTTTATTGAGCTCTTGGTAGCTCTTGAGTGCACCGCTGTAATAATCTATGTTTTTTGGATCTGCTTTTAACAAAGCTTCAAAAACTTGAGCCGCATCTTGATAACGACCAAGTTGCTGGTACATAAATGCCAACTCGCGCTTGTAGTGCAGGTTTTTGGGATCGAGTTGGGCTGCTTGCTCGGTATGAAAAGCTGCGTCTTGGTAGTTTTCTTGCTTGAGGTAGATCTGAAAAAGCGCGTAATGCACAGCGGCATCTTTGGGCTGTTTTTGCAAACAGGCCTTGAACGCTTGGATAGCCTCTTCGTTTTGCGCGTTGAGCATGTTGCGCACACCGCTGTGAAACTGCCGAATGTAGGCAGGATCTTGCAGCGCAGCAGTTGGTTCTTGCACTTTGCAAGCTGCCAATGCAACGAGCGCTAGGGCGTAGATCAATTTATTCATTGACCGTACTGAAATCGCCGAGGCTGAGGTCTTTTGAGCGGCCATTGTATTGCGCATTAGAGCCAATCATGGCGCCACTTAGGTTGATTGCCGATAACCTAGTTTGGTTGCCAACGATGCAATTCGAAATATTGACATTGGTCAGAATGGTGCCTTCGCCCAAGGAAACATGAGGCCCAACAACTGATCTTTCGATTTGTACGTTGGGGCCAATATAACAAGGCTGAATAATGACACTATCGGTAAAATTGCTAGATAAGTTCTGCAGACGGCCGGCCTCGGCATCGTGTTCAAGGACGCGTTGGTTGGTTTCTACAGTAACTTCTTTATTGCCGCAGTCGAGCCATTCATCTACAGTACCTGGTTTAAAAGCCACACCTGCCTCAGTGAGGCGGCGAAGGGCGTCTGGCAATTGGTACTCGCCGCTTTTGACCACATTGTTATCAATGAGGTATTGGAGTTCTTGCTTGAGGCGGGCACCATCTTTGAAATAATAGATGCCAATCATGGCTAAATCCGAAACGAAGGTTTGTGGTTTCTCGACAAAATCGATGATGTGCCCATTGGCATCTAGCTTGACAACGCCAAACGCACTTGGGTCCTCGATTTGCTTGACCCACAAGATGCCTTCATCTTCATGAGAAATTTTAAAATCAGCTTTGAAAAGGGTGTCGGCAAAAGCCACTACTACAGGGCCATCTAGGGCTTCGGCTGCACACAAAACAGCATGGGCGGTACCGAGTGCTTGTAATTGGTAATGAATGCTGCCTTTGGCTCCCAAACTTGCCGCTACGGCCAATAATTCTTTTTCAACTGCCTCGCCGAATTCACCGACAACAAATGCAATTTCTTCGATAGGTTCTGCACAAACGCGCGCGATATCGGCAACCAAGCGGTGCACTATAGGCGTGCCCCCAACCGGAACTAATGGTTTTGGAATCGTGAGGGTATGGGGTCTGAGTCTGCTTCCGCGACCCGCCATCGGGACAATTACTTTCATGTATTCAATTATTTGGTGCCGGTACTGCCGAATCCGCCTTCGCCGCGCTCTGAGGAGCTCAGTTCTTGAACTTGAATCAGGTTTACCTTTTCTACTTTACAAAAAACGAGTTGTGCGATGCGTTCGCCATCGCTGAGCGTTACGGTGTCGGCCGATAGGTTTACAAGAATAATACCAACTTCTCCGCGGTAATCGGCATCGATGGTGCCTGGCGTATTCAAGACCGTGAGGCCTTTTTTGAGTGCCAAACCGCTGCGCGGCCGCACTTGACATTCAAGACTTTGGTCCATTTCAAGAAACAGGCCTGTCGGGACCAAGGCGCGTTGCATAGGCGCCAAAGTGAGTGGGGCTTCTAGCATTGCGCGCACATCCATGCCTGATGAACCCGCCGTTTGATAGGCCGGTACTTCGTGGTGGCTCTTATTGACAATTTTAACTTCGTGCAAATCCATCTTCCAAAATTAGCGCAATTCTACACTCAAAAGCGCTATCATTCAAGGAATAATCAACAGCTTAGTATGGACAACATCGGTCATTTTAAGCGTATTTGCTTACTTTTGTGTCACAACCGAGTAGTTATGTTAGAAATACAACGCATCCGTCAAGAAAAAGAAGCCATCCTTGCAGGCTTGGCCAAAAGAAATATCGATGCAAGTCAGACCATTGAAGCCATCCTTGAAACAGACCAAAACTGGAGAATGGCCAAAACTCAACTCGATCAAGTTGCCGCCGAAATGAACCAACTTGCGCGCGCTATTGGTGAGCTCTTCAAGTCTGGTCAGCAGGCCGAAGCAACGGCACTGAAAGAAAAAACCGGTGCTTTAAAAATCCAAGAAGCAGCACTTAAAGAACAAGTCAGTGCCTTGGAAGACACCCTCCAAAAACACCTCTATACATTACCCAACGTTCCAAACGAAGCAGTTGTTCAGGGCCGCGACGCCGAAGACAACCAAAATGTATTTGAAGCAGGGCAAATTCCTCAATTTAGTTTTGACGCCCAGCCACACTGGGATCTCGCCAAAAAATTCAAGCTCATCGATTTTGAACTCGGCGTTAAAGTCACCGGGGCAGGCTTTCCATTTTACCGCGGTAAAGGCGCAAGACTGCAGCGTGCACTCATTCAATTTTTCCTAGACGAAGCCATTGCGGCTGGTTATGAAGAATTCATTTCTCCGCATATGGTCAATGAGGCAAGTGGGTATGGTACCGGACAACTCCCCGACAAAGAAGGCCAAATGTATTACGTCAAAGAAGACGACTTCTACCTCATCCCGACAGCAGAAGTTCCACTGACCAATATCTACCGCGATGTCATTTTGCCCGACGCCAATTTCTCCATCAAAATGTGTGGTTATACCCCATGTTTCAGACGAGAAGCCGGCTCTTACGGCAAAGATGTGCGCGGCCTCAACCGTTTGCACCAGTTTGACAAAGTAGAAATTGTCCGCGTAGAGCACCCAGACAACAGTGCCAAAGCGCTCGACGAAATGATCGAGCACGTCAAAAACTTACTCGAGAAACTAGAATTGCCTTATCGCATCTTGCGTTTGTGCGGCGGAGACATGGGCTTTGCCTCTGCCATGACCTACGATTTTGAGGTGTACTCTGCTGCCCAAGAAAAATGGCTAGAAGTGAGCTCTGTATCCAGATTCGATACCTTCCAGTCTAACCGCTTGAAATTGCGCTTCAAAGACGACAAAAAAACCACACTTTGCCATACGCTAAATGGTTCCGCATTGGCCTTGCCGCGCATACTCGCCTCTTTACTCGAAAATCACCAAACTGAAAACGGGATTCAAATTCCAAAGGCCTTACAAGCTTACACTGGTTTTTCGGTCATCGAATAAGGCAATGTCTGGGCAATTTCGACGTTAATATGCAGTCTCTGCCCATGAACCGCATTTTGAGCTCGCGTCTTCTCTTATTCGTTCTATTCAACCTACTTGGGTTGAGTGCCTTTGCGCAGCAAAACCGCAAGGTGCTAACGATCGCTCCCGACACACTGGTTCACTTTCTAGACAGCAACGCTATTTACACACCGTCTTTGTTCTTTTCACATTTCAAGGATGGGTCTGACACGATAAGCGTACCTGAGCAGACCTACACCTTCGACCCAAAGCGCAATACATTTCAATGGAAAAACCAGCCCAAAGACAGCATATACATGCACTTTTTGGTCTTTTCGTTTGCACAGAACCAAACCATATTCCACTACCAACTAACGCCTACTGCTCCAGCAAATCTACTTGAAAAGGAACGCGATAAATTTCAGATCAGCACCCAGGGCCCACAAGATCTTTTTGGTGGCAATGCCATTCACAAAAGTGGCAGTTTGGCGCGCGGCATTGGCTTTGGCAACAACCAAAGTCTTGGCCTCAATTCTGCCCTCAACCTACAACTCAACGGACAAATTTCACCGGGCCTAATGCTCACTGCCTCGCTTTCAGATGCCAATATCCCTTTTCAAGCATCCGGCACGACCAATCAGCTCAGAGAATTTGACCAAGTTTTTATCCAAATACACAACGAAAAACTCAAAGTTACGGCTGGCGATTTCTGGCTAGACAAACCCGACGGACAATTCCTAACTTACCGCAAACGCGCACAGGGTATCACTGGGCAATACAGTTGGCAAACTGCCAATGGCGCCAAACTCTACACGCAAAGCAGTCTAGGTTTGTCAAAAGGAAAGTTCCAAAGACAAATCATTCAGGGGCTCGAAGCCGTGCAGGGGCCGTACAGACTCGTGGGCAGCAACAATGAACCGTACATTCTCATCTTGGCAGGTACTGAGCGCATCTACATCGATGGGCAACTATTGCAACGCGGACAAGAATTCGATTACATCATCGACTACGCCAGTGCTGAACTCACCTTTACCTCTAGACACCTCATCACCAAAGACAGTCGAATTGTAGCTGAGTTTCAATATGCCGATCAAAATTTTGCCCGCAGTTTGCTGCAACACACCACGCGCATCGAAACCAAAAAACTCAAAACCTGGCTAGCTGTTTACCAAGAACAAGACCTTAAAAACCAAGCGCTACAGCAAGTGCTCAGCACCGAACAACTCCAGCAACTTAGTCAGATCGGCGACAACCTCAACGCGGCGAATGTACAAGGTTATGATTCGAGCGCCTTTCTAGAAAATGCAAATATGTACCGACTGATCGATACGCTCGGCTACCAAAATATATTGGTCTTTAGTGTAGATGCCCAATTGGCGCAGTACCGCAGCACGTTTACCGAAGTTGGAATTGGGCAAGGAGATTACATTTTGGCCGGCGTCAGTGCTTCGGGTAATTATTACAAATGGGTAGCTCCACTGAACGGCAGCCCACAAGGTAATTTTGCACCGATTAGACGGGTGCAAACGCCCAAGCGCAAACAAATGGCGAGCACTGGTCTCTGCTATGACTTGCATCCAAATTGGTCGCTATTTACAGAAAATGCCCTCAGCGAAAACGACCTCAATTTATACTCCTCACAAGACGACCAAAACAACCTAGGTTATGCCTCCAAAGGAGGGCTGCGCTTTCATAAAAGTAACATCGTAGACAGCAGCAAACGCGTACTTGAAACATCGCTAGAATACCTTTATCTGAACGCGCGTTTTGAACCGATAGAACAATTTCGGGCAGTAGAGTTTGACCGAGATTGGAATATCCGCAATCAAAATTACACGGGTACACAGCGCCAACTAGAGTTAAAGCAACGCCTCACCCACAGCCAATTTGGGCAAATCAACTTTGCCGCTCAGCACCTCGACATCGACAGCTTGTTTGCAGGGCAACGCTTTTTTAGTGACGGCAATTGGAAACAAAAAGGTTGGTCTGCCAAATGGGACGCCTCCGCATTACGCGCCCAAACTAACGTTTCTCAAAATTATTTTGTTCGACACCGCTTGAAACTCGACAAACAACTTGGACGCTATAAAATCGGTTACATAGACGACCACGAATGGAATCAATTTGGCGGCAGCTTGTTGGCCAACTCTTATCAATTTTACGATGCACAGGCCTTTATTCAGTTGCAAACCACAAATAAACTTGACCTTAAATTATTCTACCGCGAACGCTATGACTGGCGGCCAGACAGCACACTACAACTCGCGGCCAAAGCCAAAACAACAGGTTTAGAACTCAAATGGGATCCGAATTCGAGCCAAAACTTGCAGGTACTTTTAGGCGCAAGGCAATTGGCTATCCTCGATTCTACGCTCATTGACCAAAAAGCAGAAAAGAGTTTAGTGGCTCGTTTTGATTACAGTGCGCGCTTTTTTAAAAATGCACTGACGCTGACAACTTTTTATGAAATTGGTTCTGGTCTAGAGCAAAAACGACGCTTTCAGTACATCCGCGTCAACGACGGACAAGGCATTTACACTTGGATAGACTACAATGCTGATGGCATCAAAGACCTCAATGAATTCGAACAAGCGATCTATGCCGATCAAGCCAATTACATCCGCGTATTTGTACCTAGTGCGAGTTATGCAGCTGTATTTTCCAATGAATGGAACCAAAGTATGCTCTGGAGGCCAGAATTACTCTGGCGTCAGCGTGCGGGTGTTTTGGGTGTTTTGGCAAAATTCTCCAACCAAACACGCATTCGAGTCCAGCGCAAATTACAAGACGGCACCACTTTGCAATGGCTCAACCCTTTGGCCTCAGACATCGGCGAATTGGCCCTGCAATCTGCCAATGCGCAATTCTCAAATTCCTTGTTCTTCAACCGAAACGCCAAAGTATTTAGCGCAGAATACAGCTGGTTGCAACAAGAAAACAAAATGCTCCTCGCTAGCGGCTACGATGCGCGCAGCCAAACCAAACACCAACTCAACTTACGCCTCAACATCAATTCTAAATTTGCGTTCGAAACAACCTTTTTACAAGGTCTAAATGCGGCCCTTGCGGACTACACCAGCGGACGCAATTTTCAGATTGCGCAGCAAGAACTCAAGCCACAACTCATTTACCAAGAAGGATCTTTAGTACGCCTGAGTTTTGCCGGTAGTTTGGGTCAGAAAAATAATAGTTCATTGTATGGCGGGCAAAGTGCAAAGTCAAAGTCACTCGAAACAACCTGGAAAATCAATAGGAGTGAAAAAGGCAGCCTCAATGGCTCACTCAAGTACGTCTATTTTGATTTCAACGGCACTGCGCTTTCTGCTGTCGGTTATGAAATGCTCGAGGGCTTACGACCAGGTACCAACTGGACCTGGAACTTAAGCTATCAGAAAATTCTTGGCAAAAATTTACAACTCAGCCTCAATTATGGTGGCCGGCTCATGCAGGGGCAAACCGCTGTACATACGGGCGGAATGGAGTTGAGGGCCTATTTTTAAGTGCGTGGTTTATTGCTTGAATTGCGCTTGTACGAACGCTCTAGCCTTTGCGTCTGTTGCCACATAATCCTCATATTGAGGGTCCAAGATGTTGGCAACGTTTTGCATACAATACTCGTTGAGTTGGCCAATTTCCAAGAAG
>JACCDI010265330.1_pt1 | contig 33394 bp, 36 predicted proteins | sample 7442791 | NCBI WGS metagenome assembly JACCDI01 (sample SAMN15323434, study PRJNA562643) | freshwater metagenome | isolation source: river surface water | place: USA:Blue River Watershed | collected 2017-08-15
AATCTCTATTTGAGAGATTGTGCGGCCACTCATAAGAAACTAAATCTTAGTTGGAAGTAGTCTGGAGATCGGATCGAACATCCTTGGCTCTATCTAATACCGCCCTAGGCCACCAAGATTCTATAAACCACCTTCTGGCAGTTTTTTATTTGATTAAACAGAAAGGCTATAGGTATTTGTGTATATTAAATACAGTTAAAGCTCTTTTTGTAACCCATGCCTAAACTTATATTTAAATAAACCAATTTAATGATTGTCTTGCCACGCATTGCAATGATTAATCTACTATCTTTTTGAGCATGTATTTTTTAGAGTATATTTTCTGAAGGAAAAAAATGACAACAAAAAAAGGTATTGAGCATTTAGGCCGTCGTAATGCTCTTAGACTTGGCTTGGGCGCTGCATCGATTGCAACATTTGCGACGGCAACAACAGCAGAGGCCGCCACCCCAAAAACTCCATTCGCGGTGACCCAAACTTATATTCCGATTGCTGATAGCGCTCAGCAATTTCCGGTTAGACGGATTTATTGCATCGGACGAAATTATGCGGCACATGCTATTGAGATGGGCTCTGACCCAACCCGGGAGCCACCTTTTTTCTTCCAGAAGCCAAGTGATGCAATTCAGTATGTAGCACCAAATAAAATTGTGGAACACCCCTACCCCACTTTGACGAAAAACTATCATTACGAAGTAGAGTTGGTGGCTGCTATAAAAACAGGCGGTAAAAATATTTCGTCAGAAAAAGCCCTGGATCACGTATTTGGCTATGCATTGGGATTGGACATGACGCGTCGTGACCTACAGCGCTTTATGGGTGATCAGAAAAAGCCGTGGGAAATTGGTAAATCTTTTGATCATTCAGCGCCGATCGGCCCCCTTTTTTCAGTAGGAAAAATTGGCCATCAGAAAAGCGCCAACATTTCTTTGTCCGTGAATGGCGATATCAAGCAAAAGGCCAACCTTAATCAGATGATTTGGTCAGTCGCAGAACAAATTGCAAAATTATCCGAGGCTAATGAGTTATTCCCGGGCGATATTATTTACTCAGGAACGCCAGAGAACGTTGGACCGGTTGTGCGGGGCGATATCCTCCGGTGCAAGTTAGACGGCTTTCCGGATCTGGTAATTAAAATCGTTTAGTCCTTTATTCCATCAATTGGCTAAGGCAAGGCTAAGCACACCTTGTCGGGAAACATATTAGTTAAGTAACGGCTAGCATGTCTTAATTTGTTGGGGGGCCTAAAGATGCGTCCCTAACCAAGCTTTAACAAGGTCACGCCTAGCACGATTAGGGCTACGCCAACCCAGCGTATTGCAATATTGGGGTCTCCAAAAATCAGAACGCCAATGGTAAAGGTGCCAACTGCGCCAATCGAAGTCCATACTGCATAAGCCGTACCAATTGGTATCTCTTTGAGCGAGTACCACAGCAATAATCCGCTGAGGGCCATGCTAACAATAGCCAATAGAAGCCCCCAGGCTTTCATATTAGGCAGGTCGGATAGTTTGAGGCCCAGTGGCCAGCCAATCTCACAAAGTCCAGCTAGCAAGAGTGCAATCCAGTAAATGCTCATTAAGAACTCAATCAGAATATAAAAATGCTTAAGTAGGCTAGCATAGCAAAGATGAAAATATTTTTAACTGGGGCAGAAGGCTTTATTGGCAGTAAGGTATTAGAGCGCTTACACACTGAAGGGCATGGGCTTAGCGCCGCCGTTCGTTCAGTTCAAGAAGAGAAACGATTGCAGGCGCTGGGGATTGAGACAGTCAGAGGTAATTTATGCGATGAAATCGATCTACATGCAGCACTAAAGGGCCATGATGCGGTGATTCATTGTGCGGCGTATGTGCGCTTGTGGGGTCCACGAGCAACATTTCAAGGAGTGAATGTCGAACTCACCAAGAAATTAATTGCAGCATCACAAGCGGCAGGAATAAAACGTTTTATTCATATGAGTACGGCGAGTGTAGTTCTAAATGAACGACGCCCACTATACGATGCAGAAGAAAGTTTGCCATTGTGTAATCGCAATGAGATGCCCTATGCGCAGTCCAAAGCGCAAGCAGAGGAGGCGGTGCTGGATGCCAACACAACACAACTAGCAACAGTAGTGCTTCGCCCCGCATTTGTATGGGGAAAAGGAGACCTAGTCGATCGACAGATTGGGCCTGCTGCTAATCATGGAAAGTTCGGTTGGTTTAATCAAGGAGAGTATTTGTATTCAAGCTGTTATATCGGTAATTTATGCGAAGCAATTTCTTTGGCCGTGCAAAGCTCGGTAAGGGCAGAAGCATTTTTTATAGCTGACAACGAGACCCTGCGCTTTCGTGACTGGATGACTCAGCGTTTGCGCGTTGGTCATTACCGCGTGCCAACACTCTCAATTCCCAGAGCACTGGCCTGGCCATTTGCACGATTTACCGAGAATGGCTGGAATTATTTACCACTGAAGGGTGATCCGCCCTTAGTTCGCGAGGCAGTTCGAGCGACGGGCTATCCCCTGACACTCTCCATAGAGAAGGCAAAACGCATTCTTTCGTATCGAGCACCCTATTCGATCGAAGAGGGTATGGCGGCCATTGCCACCTCTCAAGAGGGCCAAGATTAAAGCGGGGCGGCGAAGGAGAAGAAAGTGAGTAATTTCGTAATATGAAACAACTTGCTGAAAAATGAAATCACATGCAATGAAAACAAGCAGATGGGCCACATTATTTATATAACTAATTGATTTATAATGATTTAATTTTCAAATCACTATGCTACATTGAACCTATCAAATTATTTAACCTTTGGAGGATTCATGAATAGCAAATTAGTTCAAGAGGCACCTTACCACCCTGGATATGAAGACGCATCCTTTGAGTCGGCAGAAAATCCAATAATGACCGAGCTAAATCAATATCGCAAAATGAATGCACGGTATATGGAGACGGCTAAAAAGATTGTAGAGTTCTTGGGATCAGGAAGCAAAGCTACTGCTTAGCCTGATTGCTTAGCCCACTTAAAACCACCTTCGGGTGGTTTTTTATTTTTAAGCAGATTCGCAACAAGAGACCAGATCAATAAACACCCACATAACAATACGATGCATTGGAGAAAAGAAAGCAAGAAAGCATATCTTGTATATTAAGGAGAATTCAAAGTAGTTTGACTCGGAAACCATATGCCTGCTAATAATAAAAAACTAGATCTTGAGCGGCTATTTGAACAAAATCGTTCATGGATTAAGAAGGTCACCGACGATGATCCTGATTACTTTTCACGCTTAGTGGATCAACAAAACCCAGAGTACCTATGGATCGGTTGCTCAGACTCCCGCGTGCCAGCAAACCAAATCGTTGGATTAAAGCCTGGTGAAGTATTTGTCCATCGAAATATTGCCAATATGGTGGTGCATACCGACTTCAATGCCTTATCTGTGATTCAGTTTGCGATCGATCGATTAAAAGTAAAACATATTATTGTGGTTGGGCATTATGGCTGTTCCGGTATTGAGGCTGCAATGAATAATGTTCGGATTGGGATTGCTGACAATTGGATACGCCACATTAAAGATGTTCATGACAAACATAATCGTGAGCTTAGTAATATTCATGATCAACATAAACGACTAGATCGATTATGCGAACTCAATGTGCTTGAGCAAGTAGTTAACATTGGCCAAACCAATATCGTGCAAGATGCTTGGTCAAAGGGACAGGGGATCTCAATCCATGGATGTATTTATAGCTTGTGTGATGGGGTCCTGATGGATCTAGACACAACCGTCACCGATTCCAATGAGCTAAACCAGCGCTATCTGCGGTTATTATCGAAGTAAGCAACAAACAAGTAGGGCTATATGAGTATTACAGTCGTCGGAATCTTTAAAACACTTTCTTTAGAGGACTTCGAACTTTATCGAAGCCAGGTTGGCTTAAGCATTGCACTATATGGTGGATCGGTAGTCCGCCGAGGCGAGTGCGCAGAACCATTTTGGAATCAATTAAAGACAAATTCTTTTGATACCTTTGTCGAACTCTCATTTCCGAGTATGGACGATGCGAAACGTTGGGCAGAAAGTCCAGAATACAAAGCATTACTGCCGGTTCGAGAGCGCGCTATGGAGCTTACTTTATTTATAGTGAAGACCTAAAAGCGTTCATTTTTACCAAGCACACGCCACTGCCCTACAGGGAGCGAACCAAGCGCAAGCTGACCAATGCGGATTCTCTTTAGTCCAATGACCTCAAGATTAACTAATTCACACATCCTCCGGATTTGCCGTTTTCGCCCTTCGCGCAATACAAAGCGCAATTGATCCTCGTTTTGCCAACTTACTTTCGCAGGCTTAAGCGCTTTGCCATCAAGTGATAGACCGTGTTGTAATGAGCGCAGGCCTGCATCAGAAAGTTGACCAGAAACCCGCACTAAATATTCTTTCTCAATCGGACTATCTTCTCCAATTAATAATTTAGCAATGCGACCATCCTGAGTTAGTACCAGCAATCCAGATGAATCAATATCAAGACGCCCGGCAGGGGCTAGCCCACGAAAATGAAGTCGCTGTGTTTGATCGGGTGCGGCTGCAAATTGGTTCTCGGGGGTAATTAAAGATGCCGCAGGTTTGTATTGCTGTTCATCATCTAGATGTGAGATATATCCAACAGGCTTATTTAACAAAAGGGTGAGACGTTGCTCTTGTTGACGTTTAGCCCCTGCTCGGAGTGCTATGGTTTGGTGTCGATAAGCTCTAGTACCAAGCTCATGTATAGGCTCACCATCAACGGTCACCAAACCCTGTTCAATGTAAGAATCAGCTTCTCTGCGCGAACAAAGACCGAGCTCAGACAGTAGTTTAGAGACCCTGATTTTTTCCACTATGCACTCATTTACGCAGCTGTGCTTGACGACGAATAATCTCAGCCTCAATCTTTTTTAAAGTAAGGTCATTGGGATTTTGCCAATTACCACCAGATTGATTCACCATATAAACAAGGGAGGCGGCAAAATCTACTACGCTTAGATCAGGTTTGCCGCCTTTTGCAGGCATTCCACGCACGCCCACATACCCATGAGCGGTTAGCTGCACTTGTCCTTCCTTAATGAGGGGAGCCCATTTAGCCTTATCACCAAGCTTTGGAGCACCTGCAACCCCAGAAGAATGACATGCCGCACAAACAGTTTTATAGGTATTTTCTGCAGGGTTTGCCCAGCTGTTGGACGAAAAATAAATCGAGGATAAAAAAAAGGATAAAACAATCAATTTAATTTTTTTCATTCACACTCACCTTGCTCCGGTAGATATTTAATCCAGTAAGATGAATAAAACAACCAAAATTGAGTCTCTATGAATCGTTTTATTCGTTCCATTCTTATTTTAAGTCTTATTGGCGTAGTTTTTGTCTCCGGATATACCTATTTCATGCTGAATTGGAGCTATGCGGAGGGTGAGCGAGCTGGCTATGTACAGAAGTTTTCAAAGCGCGGTTGGCTTTGTAAAACCTGGGAAGGTGAACTCGCAATGGTCTCAATGCCCGGCACCATGTCAGAGAAATTCTTCTTTTCGGTGCGCGAAGATGCGGTCGCTAACAAAATAAACGCTAATATGGGGCGAAAAGTTGCCCTGCAGTATAAACAACATGTTGGTTTACCAAGTAGCTGTTTTGGAGAGACTCAATATTTTGTTAAAGATTTATTGGTTCTAGAATAGCCTTAAGATAAAAATTTAGGCCCCAATTTTTTTATCAAGAATATTTATATTTGTAATATTTTGTGTTTACAATTGCATTGGCGCTAAAAGAAAGCGCCAAACAATGAACAATCAACAAGGAGCTTCACTTGAATAAAGCAGAACTAATCGCAGCGATTGCTGACGATGCCGAAATTTCTAAAGCCAAAGCTGAGTATGCATTGAACTCTGCTATCGAGCACATCATTAAGGCAGTAACCAAGGGTGATTCAGTTCAATTAATCGGGTTTGGAACATTTGCCTCAGGAAAGCGCGCTGCACGGATGGGCCGCAATCCAAAAACAGGGGAACCACTTAAAATCGCCGCCTCAAAGACCGTGAAGTTTTCTGCTGGTAAGGCATTTAAAGACTCTGTCAATAAGCGTAAGAAGTAATTCGCTGCTTTTATACAAACCCAGCTGCGGCTGGGTTTTTTCTTGCCTGAACAGTTCGTTAACTTTGCACCAAGCGTCGATGGCGATGAATGCTCATGAGGATGCCTGCCCCAAAGCCAAGTGTTACAAGGGCTGTGCCGCCATAGCTGAGAAGCGGTAGAGGCACTCCAACAACTGGCAGTAGGCCGGTCACCATGCCAATGTTGACAAAGGCGTAGGTAAAAAAGATGAGGCTAATAGCGCCGCCAAGCAAACGTGTAAAGAGGGTTGGAGCCCCCATCGAAATGGTAAGACCGCGCTTGATCAAGGCAAAAAAGAGCAGAATTAAAACAAGGTTACCCAAAAACCCAAACTCTTCTGCAAAAACCGCAAAGACAAAATCAGTATGTTTCTCGGGAATAAATTCGAGGTGTGATTGCGTTCCTTCGCGCCAGCCTTTACCAAAAAATCCTCCAGAGCCAACCGCAATCATTGCTTGAATCGTATGAAATCCACGGCCCAAGGGATCATTAGAGGGATCTAATAGAGTGCAGACCCGATTTTTTTGATACTCTCGAATAAGGGGCCAGCTGACATCAGGTGCGCAAATGCTGCTACTAAAAACAATAAGCATAAGAATGGCGATGCTGCCCGCTGCAATAATAGGCACAATCCAGCGCCATGGCAAACCGGCTAAGATAATCACATAAAGCCCAGCAGCAAGAACTAAAAGGGCTGTTCCTAAATCAGGCTGGCGGGCAATTAAAAAAACTGGTAAGGCTAGAATGAGTCCAGCAACAAGATAGTCAAGGGTAGAACGAATACCCTCACGTTTTTGAAAATACCAAGCCAACATTAATGGCACAGCTATTTTCATAATTTCGGATGGTTGAATCGTAATGCCCAAATTTATCCATCGACGAGCTCCCTTTTTGATAAGGCCAAAGATGGCCACAGCAATTAGCAGGGCAATGCCGATGCCATAGACCCAAACTGCCGCCATCTCTAACCACTTTGGAGGAATTTGCGAGACGATCCACATAATGACAAAAGCAATGAACAAATTACGGATTTGATCAACGATGGCAACAGGCGTCCCTTGCCCGGCTGATAAAAATACAATAAAGCTAATTCCAGCTAGGCCAAGAAAAATAAAGCCAAGTTGAGGATCAAAGCCCCGAAAGGCATAAAAAATAATAGACTTTACTTTGGCTAGGGCACTCTTTTCCACTCGGGGATCTCCTTTGGCCATTTGCCGTCAATATAGTAATCCAGAGCTTTGCGCGCAATGGGCGCGGCATGTTGTGCTCCAAAACCAGAGTTCTCAACAATCATGGCAATCGCAATTTTTGGCTTGTCGTTTGGTGCGTAGGCCACAAATAAAGCATGATCTCTTAAAAACTCAGGCGTGGTGGCGTGGTTATATGTTTTGGAATTTAAGCTAAAAACTTGCGCCGTGCCGGTCTTGCCGCCTGCAACAAAAGGAGCATTTCGGAATGAAGAAGCCGATGTACCCGATTTGTTAACCTCGACCATTGCCTTTTTAATGATCTCAACGTTTTCTGGTTTCAGGTCGATGCGATAACTTTCTTTAGGAGTAGTCAATTCTTTTTGGCGAGTGAAGGGATCCTCAATGGCTTTGGCAATATGGGGTTTCATGACCACGCCATAGTTGAGTACATTTGCAAGCCCATGGGCTAACTGCAAAATTGTGAAGGCGTTATAGCCCTGTCCAATTCCCAGAGAAATCGTTTCACCGTCAAACCATTTTTGTTGATCTAGTTTTTTGAAGGCAGCCTTTTTCCAATCGGTCGATGGCAAAACTCCGCGGACCTCGCCATCTAAATCAATCCCAGTGATTTGACCAAAACCAAGTGGCTTCATAAAGTCATGCATCATGTTGACGCCCATATCACGTGCCAAGAGGTAATAGTACGTATCACAAGATTCCACGATGGACTTTTCCATATTGACCATACCATGGCCGCCAACCTTATCATCCCGAAAGGTGTGATTGCCAAATGTAAAGAATCCGGGATCAGAAATGGAGTCTTCGGGCGCTCGCTTATTAAGTTCAAGAGCTGCTAATGCCATAAAAGGCTTATAGGTTGATGCTGGTGGATAGATGCCTTTGAGGGGGCGGTTATACAGTGGTTTTTCCTTAGACTCGTTTAACTCTTTCCAGGTCGTTGCATCAATGCCTTCTACAAAATCATTAGGATTGAAATTGGGCTTTGACACAAATGCCAATACGTCACCCGTTTCTGGCTCGATCGCTACAAATGCACCTCGCCGTTTTCCATAGAGCTCCTCAACCAAGGCTTGTAATTTGATATCAATCGAGAGGATGACATTTTTCCCTGGGATGGACGGTTTACTAGACAGGGTCCGCACCGGTTTGCCGCCAGCCGTAATCTCGACCTCATCGTAACCAGGAACGCCCCGCAAAACCCTTTCATAGGTTTGTTCAATACCAATCTTGCCAACATACTGAATCCCTGGCAAGAAGGCGCTTTGCAGTGCATAGGGGTCATCGCTGCCCTTGGTGTTCTCAAGTTCGGTTTGCATCCGCTCTTTATCTTTAACAGACACTCGGCCTATGTAACCTATGAGATGTGAGGCCAATTCGTTATAGGGGTATTCACGAAAATTACGGGCACTAACATCCACACCAGGAAAGCGATAGCGATTTGCTAAGAAACGTGCCATTTCGTTTTCGGTCAACATCGAGCGCAAAGGAAAGGTGCCCATATTGCGTGAGTCCTCAAGCGCTCTCTTAAAATTTCGGCGATCGCGCGGGCCGATTTGGATAATCTCGCCCAGTTGATCGATGAGGGCATCTGGATTGCCTTTAATTTGTGATGCATCCACCTCTAAAGTCAGCGCAGAGTAATTGCGCCCAATAACAATACCGTTGCGATCAATCAATAATCCCCGATTAGCAGGGACTGGAACAATGGCGATGCGGTTGCTTTCTGCTAGCGTAGAGTATTTGTTGTGACTAACGACCTGTAGCCAAAAGAGACGAAAAATTAATAGGCCAAAACAGATTGTGACGAATAGGATGGCAATGCGAACTCGCTCATGAAAAGAATATAAATCTGGCTTTTTAAGCGAGGGCATAAAAATCTATAGCGGTCGATTAGGGTCAACATCAATGGGCCGACGCTGTGGGAAAAGCAACAAGTTGGTTGCTAGTGGCCATAGCATTGCCTCAATCATTGCTTGCACAATAGCTGTTAGGCCCCACCAGTGAATTTGTTCGCTAAGCGCCCAATTAACCAAAACAGGAAACAGAGAAACTAATAAAAAGATGGGAAAGACGTTAAGAATTTGCGAGAACGAAGTTAGGGCGGTAATTCGGTTATGCCACGCAATCGCCAAATAAGAAACCAAAGAATAGCTAAATGCATGGACGCCCAGAAGGGAGCCGCTATGAATGTCCATTACCAGACCAAATAAAAAGGCAGTCACAATGCCAACATAGCGATGTTGATGAACATTCCAAAACACAATACAAATAATTAGTAAGTCTGGAACCCATGCATGGTTTCCAAAAGGTAAAAAATTGAGAAGTAGTGCGAGGAATAGGCTGAGATAGATAAATGATGGCTTAACCGACCTCAGAATATAGCCGCTTTGATAATCAATCATGGCTGACCTTTTGGTCTAGTTTGGCGCCTACCGGGTGCCGGTGCAGTAGCGGGCCCCCCGGAACCAATCGCAGGCTTTGCATCCCATTGCGGATTGTAAATAAGCGCCAAAGCCTGCAGATGGCGATTAACCTCTGCGATCGGACTACAAAATACATTGGATGCATTTTGCTCAGCATTGCGTTCAATTTTGGTAATCACAGCGACTGCAAATCCTGGTGGGTATATTCCATCTACCCCAGAGGTTAATAGAATATCGCCCACTTCTAGGTCGCTGGCTACAGGAAGGTAGCGGAGTTGTAATAAGTTACCGCGCCCAGCCCCAACAACTGCTGCACGCAAACCATTGCGCGCAACTAAAACTGGCACAGCAAAATCCCAATCTTCTAATAAAGATACTTCAGCGGAATTATCAAAAAGGCGAACAACTTGTCCCAAAATACCAGCATCGTTTGCGATGGGGGAGCCAAGATTTAGGCCATGGTTACTGCCACGATTAATGACGACTCGTTGAGAAATTGGATTGGGCGGATTAAAAAGAATCTCAACAGGTACCGTAGTGAAATTAGTATTTTTCTGAAGATCTAAGAGATTTCTGAGATTTTGATTTTCAACACTAAGGAGCGCTGCTTGATTGGCTAGAAGAGACAGTTCGGTTTGGCGAGTTTTCAGAGAAAGATTTTCTTTCTCAAGCGCAGAGCGAGTTGTGAAATAGTCGTCACCGAAAGAAAACAAATCAGAGGGAAGAAGCATTAAGTTTTCAAGAGGACGCAAAACATAACTTACTTGATTGCGAATAAAGCCTAAGGACTTGACTTGAAAATCAATGACCATGAGAGCCAACCCAATTACTAAACAAGCAACTAACTTGGCAAGTGCAGGTATGCCCTGTTTAAAAAGTGGGGGGGTACTATTTTGCACGACCCTGCTCGGCTATTAGCCGCCTACTCTTGGGAAAACACTCCACCAAGCTTATCCATACGCTCAAGGGCAATGCCACAACCCCGTGCGACACAGGTTAGAGGATCCTCTGCAACGTGAATGGGCAAACCAGTTTCTTCCATGAGCAGGCGATCAAGATCCCTTAACAAGGCGCCACCACCAGTAAGCATTAAACCTCGTTCTGCAATGTCCGATGCCAGCTCTGGAGGGGTTTGCTCCAGAGCTGCTTTGACTGCTGTCACAATTTGATTCAGTGGGTCAGTTAGGGCCTCAAGGATTTCATTGCTCGTTACCGTAAAGCTCCGTGGAATACCTTCTGAAATGTTTCGTCCCTTGATCTCCAATTCACGAATCTCGGCTCCAGGAAATGCAGAGCCGATCGCTTTTTTAACCGCCTCGGCAGTTTGTTCGCCAATGAGCATGCCGTAGTTGCGGCGAATGTAATTGGTAATTGCCTCATCAAACTTATCACCGCCGACACGAACAGATCCTTTGTAAACAACGCCACCTAAAGACATCACACCCACTTCAGTTGTGCCACCGCCGATATCAACCACCATCGAACCAGCGGCTTCAGAAACTGGAAGACCCGCACCAATAGCGGCGGCCATGGGCTCTTCAATTAAAAATACTTGTGAAGCGCCGGCACCCAATGCTGACTCGCGAATAGCGCGACGCTCAACTTGGGTTGAGCCACATGGAACGCAAATGATAATTCGGGGGCTGGGTCTAAAGAGTTTGCTCTCGTGAACCATCTTGATAAATTGCTTGAGCATTTGTTCGGTGATGGTGAAGTCAGCAATCACGCCATCTTTCATCGGACGAATGGCCTCGATATTGCCGGGTACTCGGCCCAACATACTTTTCGCCTCGCGCCCTACTGCCAAAATTGTTTTTTTGTTATTGGGCCCACCTTCTTGGCGGATTGCTACAACGGAGGGCTCATCAAGGACAATTCCCCGATCACGCATATAAATAAGGGTGTTTGCAGTACCTAGGTCAATGGCTAGGTCATTGGAAAAATAGCTACGAAAGAGACCAAACATAATGTAAGTGGGAAAATAGAATTATTAATTTGAACGAAGATGAAATGATACTCTAGCACCCCATGGATATAAATGAAGTTCACCGTATAGCGAAGCTATCCCGCCTTGAATTAAGCCCTTCAGAGGCCGAGGCGGTTTTGCCTCAGTTGAAAGCCATTTTTGCCTTGGTAGAGGAGATGCAGGCGGTCGATACAAGCGCAGTAGACCCCCTGCCACACCCAATTTTGTTCATCCAGGATTTAGCCCAGCCTTTACGTCCTGATGCGGTTACCGAAATGGATGCGCGTGAGAGCAATATGGCCAATGCCCCAGCGCAAGATAGAGGCTATTTTTTAGTGCCCAGGGTGATTGAATGAGCTGGCATCAAAAGACCCTCGCCCAATTATCCAAATCATTGATTAATAAGGATATTTCAAGTTTAGAGCTGAGCAATTACTACCTGAATCGGATGGAGCTCAGGAAGGATTTGAACGCTTATTTGGATATCCAGCCAGAGTTAACTTTGGCCCAGGCAAGGAAGGCCGATACCTTGCGTACCCAAGGCAAGGCCGGCCCCCTTACCGGAATCCCAATCGCACACAAAGATGTCTTTGTTAGTAAAGGCTGGGCCACAACTGCAGCCTCAAAAATCCTCAAAGGCTATATCAGCCCTTTTGATGCAGCTATAGTCGAGGCCCTTGGCATGCCGTGTGAACGCCGCCCCCAAGCTGCTGGGATGGTTTGTCTTGGAAAGACCAATATGGATGAGTTTGCGATGGGCTCTTCTAATGAGAACTCGGCATATGGGCCAGCGCTTAATCCATGGAACTCGAAACATGTGTCGGGCGGATCATCGGGAGGCTCGGCCGTAGCGGTAGCGGCAGGCTTGGCTCCCATTGCAACAGGAACAGATACAGGCGGCTCGATACGTCAGCCCGCTGCTTTCTGTGGACTGACAGGAATTAAGCCAACATATGGGCGGGTCTCGCGCTACGGCATGATTGCCTATGCGTCCTCATTGGATCAGGCGGGCCCTATCGGAAAGACAGCTGAGGACTGCGCCTTGTTATTAAGCGCAATGTCTTTTCATGATTCGCGTGACTCAACGTCTTTATCAGATAGTGGCGAAGACTATTCACGCTGTTTAAACGCCACTTGGTCTGATAAAGATCAAAGCAAGCCCTTGGCAGGATTACGGGTTGGTTTGCCTAAAGAGTTTTATGCCGATGGTTTATCTCCCGAGGTTGCCAAAGCACTATTGTTGGCAAAAGAGGCACTGCATACTCTGGGCGCAAGTGTGTGCGAGGTTAGCTTGCCCAAAACAAAATTATCCATTCCGGTTTATTACGTGCTTGCACCCGCCGAGGCGTCGAGTAATCTAAGTCGGTATGACGGGGTACGCTATGGTCATCGGGCAAAAGAATATTCTGATTTAGTACAAATGTACCAACGCTCACGCAGTGAAGGTTTTGGCGATGAGGTTAAGCGCCGTATTTTGGTTGGCAGCTATGTTCTCTCACATGGGTATTACGATGCATACTATTTACAAGCTCAAAAAATACGGCGCATCATTGCTGCGGATTTTCAGGCAGCGTTTAATCAATGCGATGTGATCTTAGGGCCGGTGGCACCTGATGTAGCTTGGAGCTTTGGCGAGAAGTCGAAGGATCCCTTGCAGATGTATTTAGAGGATATCTATACACTTTCCACAAATCTTGCGGGTTTGCCCGCGATGAGTGTCCCTTGCGGGTTTTCAAAGGAGGGCATGCCGATTGGGATGCAATTGATCGGTAACTATTTTTCTGAAGCGCGACTATTACAAGTTGCGCACCAATACCAATTAGCAAGCGATTGGCATTTGCGAACCCCTTCTGAGGTGGTTTCATGAAATGGGAAGTGGTCATTGGACTCGAAACACATACTCAACTATTGACGCACTCTAAGATTTTTAGTGGAGCATCTACTCAGTTTGGTGCCTTACCCAATTCACAAGCTTGCCCAGTTGATTTAGCCCTGCCTGGTGTGTTGCCAGTTCTAAATTATCAGGCGGTCGCACACGCTATTCGTTTTGGTTTGGCGATTGGCGCTACTATCGCACCAGCGAGTATTTTTGCGCGTAAGAACTATTTCTATCCGGATTTACCAAAAGGCTATCAAATTAGCCAATACGAGATACCGGTAGTGATCGGTGGCCAATTGGAAATTATGCTTGGCCAAGAGGTAAAAGTGGTTCAGCTCACACGCGCACATCTGGAAGAAGATGCTGGTAAATCAGTTCATGAGAACTTTACTGGACCCAATGGCGAACCAGCTAGTGGGATTGATTTAAACAGAGCAGGTACGCCCCTTCTTGAGATTGTGACCGAACCCGTAATGCGCAGCGCTGCCGAGGCAGTAGCCTATGCCAAGGCTTTGCATAGCCTGGTGGTATGGCTTGGAGTTTGTGATGGCAACATGCAAGAGGGATCCTTTCGATGCGATGCTAACGTTTCTGTACGCCCCTTTGGACAAAAGGAGTTTGGTACACGTTGTGAAATTAAGAACCTAAACTCCTTTCGTTTTCTGGAAGAAGCAATTAATTATGAGGTGCGTCGTCAAATCGAATTGATTGAAGATGGCGGTACGGTCGTACAAGAGACTCGTTTATATGATCCTGATCGACAAGAGACTCGCAGTATGCGGAGCAAAGAAGACGCACACGATTATCGGTACTTCCCAGACCCAGATCTGTTGCCCTTAATCATCTCCCAAGAGTGGATTGAGGAAGTGCGCTCAAGCATGCCCCCATTGCCAGCCACATTGCGCGAGCAATGGCAGACTAATTTTGGACTGAGTGCTTATGACGCACAGGTTTTAAGTCAAGATCGGGCAAGCGCCGATTTATTTACAGAACTAATTGGATTATTGGGCGCTGCGCAAGCAAAGTTAATTTCTAATTTCATCACTGGTGAGCTGGCCTCGGCTCTCAATCGATCTAATTTACAAGCGATCGATGCGCCGCTGAATGCCAAGCATCTTAGCCGTTTACTAAGACGCCTAATGGACGGTACGATTTCCGCCAAAATTGCTAAAGATATCTTTGCATTAATGTGGGAAGAAGCGCTTAATGGTAAAGAGGTGTCAGATGTTGATCAAATTATTGAGAGTCGGGGCTTAAAGCAAATCACCGATAGTGCTGCATTAGAAGCATTGATTGATTCAGTCTTGCAGGCTAATACAAAATCAGTAGAGGAGTTTCGTGCAGGCAAAGAAAAAGCATTTAATGCTTTGGTGGGACAGGTTATGAAAGCCTCACAAGGCAAGGCCAACCCGCAGCAATTAAATGAATTACTGCGCCAGAAATTACAACGTTCATAGGGAATGGGTAATGAGTAATCAAGAACTGAGCCAAGAAGAACAAGAAGCGTTGGTAGCTCAATGGCTGTTGGCCTGCCCAGGATTTTTTGAGAGACACGCTGAAGTGTTGCAGGACGTTCGTCTAAAGGATCCGCATAGCGACCGTGCTATCTCTTTGCAGGAACGCCAAATGCATTTATTGCGTTCACAAAATCAGGCCCTGAACCAGCGCTTAAACGAGATGTTACGTTTTGGCGGTCGCAATGACAAAACTCAGCAAGCGATGGTTGCTTGGCTACAGCAATTAATCGAGGCTCAAGAGGCTGCGGCAGTTGCCGTAGCAATTGAGTTAGGTCTATCAAGCATCTTTGAGGTTGAGGTTTGTTGTCTATTGCAAGTCGATGAAAGTTTCCAGGCCTTATTGGATCAGCCGTTTTGCCAAATCTATGCAGATTGCCCTGCCACCTTTAAAGAAAAAATAGCGCAGTCTAAACATAATGATGCAGATTGGCAAAGCATTGCCATATTGGCATTACCTCTGGGCAATGACCAGTGCGCAGCTTTGGTATTGGCTAGCTCAGACCCAGAACGTTTTACCAAAGACATGGGTGCCTTCTATTTAAAACAAATTGCTGGCTTGGCGGCCGCAGCTTTAAGACGAGTCGCCTGGTAAACACGCCGACGTGAGCGATTTCTTTCCTGAAATAGAAGCATATTTGCGAGCGTTGCACGTCTTGCGACAACTGTCGCCCCATACCCTTAAAGCCTATCGAACAGACTTGTTGGTGCTTCAAGAAAATGCAAGGGCGGAAGGGCTTACCCTGGGCAAGGTAAGCAATGCCTTAATTCGGCGCTGGGCTGCATCCTTACATGCCAAGGGAAGATCACCTCGAACGATTGCGCGCACACTATCTGCGTGGCGTGGGTTTTATGCTTGGCTCGCTTTGGAAGGCGAAGCCCAGAAATCTCATTCAAGCTTGAGCGTCAATCCTGTCTCGGATGTGAAAGCGCCCAAGCGTAACAAGCTATTACCTAAAGCCTTATCGGTGGAGCAGGCTATTGCTTTAGTAGAGCATGCTGCTAAGGAAGCTAAAGAAAAAAAGGATTGGGAGTCGTATCGAGACTACGCTACGATCGAGTTGTTATATTCATCGGGATTGCGCTTGTCTGAACTTTTAGGAATTGATGTTGAGCCGAGCCGATCTTCTGCAGGTTGGCTGGATTGGGATGCTGCGGAGGTATCGGTGCTCGGTAAGGGCAATAAGCGCAGAACGATTCCGGTTGGAAAGCCAGCGATGCGATCTTTACAGAGTTGGCGGGAGATGCGAGCCCAGTATTTAGCAAACACTAAGGAATTAGCCTTGTTTATTTCAATACAGGGTACACGCCTGTCAGCACGAACTGTTCAAGCGCGCTTACGAAGTCTTGCAATCCGCGCAGGACTTCCAACCCATGTTCATCCACACATGATGCGCCACAGCTTCGCCAGCCATGTTTTGCAGTCCTCTCATGATTTACGTGCTGTTCAAGAGATGCTGGGTCATGCAAGTATTGCTAGCACTCAAATTTATACGTCCCTTGACTTTCAGCATCTCGCAAAGGCCTATGACAGCGCACATCCGCGCGCTAGAGCAAAAAGCTCAGGAAAGTAAGATGAGCATCAGATACAGAGGCCAAGTGCATTATCTGAAAGTATCGGTAAGATAGACCCCACTAACTGTGCATAACCATCACCCCAGAGAATAAATTAAATGGCCCTGATCCCTGTAACTATCTTGACCGGCTTTTTAGGAAGTGGCAAGACTACTTTACTTAAGCATATCCTGACCGAGCAACACGGCAAAAAGATTGCTGTTATCGAAAATGAGTTTGGCGAAGAGAACATCGATAACGACATCTTGGTTCAAAGTGCACAAGAACAAATTGTGCAAATGAGTAATGGTTGTGTGTGTTGTTCTATTCGTGGGGATTTGGTGGAGGCGCTTAATCAGTTGTGGGAAGAGCGTAAGAGCAAAAAGATTAACTTCGATCGGGTTGTAATTGAAACCACCGGAGTCGCAAATCCAGGCCCTGTAGCGCAAACCTTCTTTATCGATGACGATATTGCAAATCGTTATGTCTTGGATGCCGTGGTGACCTTGGTGGATGCCAAGTATGGCCAAAAGCAACTGACCGAACATGAGGAGGTGCAGCGCCAAGTAGGCTTTGCCGATCGTATCTTTATTACTAAGCCAGATCTTGCCAGCAAAGAGGAAATTACTAGCCTTAAAAATCGTTTGATGCATATGAACCCGCGGGCGCCAATTGAGATGATTACGCGCGGCGTTGCTCCCTTGGACGCAGTATTTGATTTAAAAGGCTTCAATCTCAATGCTAAGTTGGATATTGACCCCCATTTTTTAGGGGAGCATGATCACGATCACAGTGAGTGTGGACATGACCATCATGATCACGAGCACCACAATCACCATGACCATCATGGCCATACCGACCGAATACAGTCCTTTGTGTTCAAGAGCGATAAGCCCTTTGATCACCGTAAATTAGAGGATTTTTTGGGGGGGGTTATCTCGGTATTTGCGGAGAAGTTGCTGCGCTACAAGGGCGTTTTATATGTGAAGGGGTCAGCCCGGAAGGTTGTTTTGCAAGGCGTGCACGAAATGATGGGCAGCGACCTAGCAGGCCCTTGGGGCGCTGGGGAGCCCAAACAAAGCCGAATGGTTTTTATTGGCATCGATCTACCCAAAGACACCTTACTAGGGGGCCTGGAAGGCTGCCTGGTCAAGTAATCCTCATGTGGCTCGGGTGCTGTACAATCCGCCGCCACGGCATTAAAACAAATAGGCATTGAAACTTTTATAGAAAGAGTAATAATGCTCGCTTAATGATGTAATTAGGGGTTTAGTAGTTACCCTTAATGGGCAGCATTTTTGAAGAAGTACTAAATGCAGTATTAAATTATTTCGGATTGGGGAACAAGATGACCACTAAAGAAGCCGGCACAAAGGCAAAAACTGCTGAGACCAGCAAGAAAGCCTCTGCTTCGTCCGCCAAGGGTGCGCCATTAACAGAAGCCGAGTTGCTCAAGATGTCCGATAAAGACTATATGAGCGCAGCGCAATTAGAGTTCTTTCGTACCAAATTGCAGACCCTCAAAGAAGATATTCTGAAGCACGCAAGCGAGACAACCGAGCACTTGCGTGAAAACATTTTGGTTCCCGATCCCGCCGACCGTGCCACGATAGAAGAAGAGCATGCATTAGAGCTGCGTACTCGAGATCGTGAGCGTAAATTGCTTAAGAAGGTTGAACAGGCCTTGGCTCGCATTGAGTCGGGCGACTACGGCTGGTGTGAGGAGACTGGTGAGCCAATAGGCGTGTCCCGTTTAATTGCGCGGCCAACCGCCAACTTGTCCCTAGAGGCTCAAGAGCGTCGTGAATTACGGCAGAAATTGTTTGGTGAATAGGGTTTCTATTCATCATGACTAAAGCCGTACCGACATTAGCGGATATCCCGCCACTCTTAAAAGCTGAGATTTTGGCTGAGGCCTTGCCGTACATTCGGCAATACCATGGCAAAACTATCGTCATTAAGTACGGTGGCAATGCGATGGTTGAAGAGCGCCTAAAAGAAAGTTTTGCGCGCGACGTTATCTTGCTGAAGTTAGTGGGCATGAACCCAGTGGTAGTTCATGGCGGTGGCCCACAAATTGATGAAGCTCTAAAGAAAATTGGTAAAACCGGTACCTTCATTCAAGGAATGCGAGTTACCGATGACGAGACCATGGAGGTGGTGGAGTGGGTCTTGGGTGGCGAGGTGCAACAAGACATCGTGATGTTAATCAATCATTTTGGCGGCCAAGCGGTTGGCTTAACTGGTAAAGATGGTGGCTTGATTCATGCGAAAAAGTTATTCGTACCCAATGATCAGAAGCCGGGCGGAGCCCCGATTGATTTAGGTTTTGTTGGCGAGATTGAGGCGATCAATCCCGCAGTTGTAAAAGCTCTACAAGACGATGCGTTTATTCCAGTGATTTCGCCAATCGGCTTTAGTGCAGAGGGTCAGGCCTATAACATCAATGCTGATTTAGTCGCAGGCAAGATGGCAGAAATCCTAAAGGCCGAGAAATTGGTGATGATGACCAATATTCCAGGCGTCATGGATAAAGCCGGTAATTTGCTAACCGATCTCACGGCCCGCGAGATTGATGCTTTATTTGCAGATGGCACGATCTCCGGTGGAATGCTGCCCAAGATTTCATCGGCACTCGATGCCGCCAAGAGTGGCGTGAACTCTGTCCACATTATTGATGGTCGAATTGAGCACTCACTTTTGCTTGAAATTCTGACGGAACAAGCTTTTGGTACCATGATACGTTCTAGATAAACAAAAACTCCTATGAACACAAGCAGTAGCCCTCTTGATCAGGAACTTGGTTCTGAATTGAACGGGGGTGAAACCAAGACCCGTAAACGTCCTCGCCCCGGCGAGCGTCGTTTGCAGATCTTGCAGATTTTGGCAGAAATGCTTCAAAACCCGCGCGGTGAGCGAGTTACAACCGCAGCTTTAGCTGCCAAAATTGGTGTATCCGAAGCCGCTTTGTATCGTCATTTTGCAAGCAAGGCCCAAATGTTTGAGGGCTTGATTGCTTTTATTGAGCAAACTGTATTCGGTCTAATTAATCAGATCAATCAAAAAGAAGAATTAGGCACTGCGCAAGTGAAAGGCATTGTACAAATGCTCTTGGTCTTTGCAGAAAAGAACCCTGGGATGGTACGAGTCTTATTAGGCGATGCTTTATTGCAAGAAGATGATCGTTTGCAAGAGCGTATCAATCAAGTGCTTGATCGGGTGGAGGCATCATTAAAGCAATCACTTCGCATAGCGCAAAGTCAAGGTAAAGACGGTCAGGCGGACATAGTCAGCATGCAGGCAGCCTTGTTAATGAGTTTTGTGATTGGTCGTTGGCATCGCTTTGCTCGTAGCGGCTTTAAAAAATTACCGAGCGATGGTATTGAGTCAAGCCTTCGCATTCTCCTTGCAGCATGACCGAGCTGTATCTTTCAAAACAAACAATTCACTTTGTTGAGCCCTTGCCGCTACAAAGCGGTACCAGTATTGAGAACTATGATTTGGTGGTCGAGACCTATGGCCAATTAAATCCTAAGGCCAGTAATGCCATTTTGATTTGCCATGCACTTAACGCTTCCCATCATGTCGCTGGTATAAATCCAGATGATCCAAGTGATATTGGGTGGTGGGACAACATGGTGGGCCCTAACAAGCCGATTGATACCAATCGATTTTTTGTCATTGGCGTGAATAATTTGGGGTCCTGTTTTGGTTCAACGGGCCCCATGAGCATTAATCCAAAAACAAATTTACCGTATGGCGCTAGCTTTCCTGTGTTGACTGTAGAGGATTGGGTCAACGCACAAGTGCGCTTAGCCGATCGTTTAGGGATCAAACAGTTTGCAGCCGTGATGGGCGGAAGTTTGGGTGGCATGCAGGCTATGTCATGGGCAACACAATATCCAGAACGGATAGCCCATTGCGTGGTGATTGCCTCTACTCCAAAACTAAGTGCCCAGAACATTGCTTTTAATGAGGTCGCTCGTAATGCCATATTGTCGGACCCCGATTTTCATGGGGGGGATTACTACAAGCATGGGGTTGTGCCGAAAAGTGGCTTACGCCTCGCGCGCATGGTGGGTCATATCACTTATTTATCGGATGACGATATGGCCGAGAAATTTGGACGCGATTTACAAAGGCCTGCAGGCGCTCCTGATGAATACCGTTTTAGTTTTGATGTGGAGTTTGCGGTTGAGAGTTATTTGCGTCACCAAGGGGATAAGTTCTCGGGTTACTTTGATGCTAACACTTACCTTCTGATTACTCGCGCACTCGATTATTTTGACCCTGCAAAACGCTTTGGGGGCGACTTAAGTCAAGCCCTCTCGCCAGCACAAGCAAGCTTCTTGGTGGTGAGTTTTTCAACGGATTGGCGTTTCTCCCCAGATCGAAGCCGAGAAATTGTAAAGGCCTTACTCGACAACAAGGCAAATGTAAGTTATGCAGAAATAGATGCGCCACATGGGCATGATGCTTTTTTATTAGATGACGCGCGTTATCACAATTTAGTACGCGCTTATTTTGCAAAAGTGGCGGAGGATCGATGCAATTAAGAGCGGATTTCGATGCGATTGCTAATTGGGTTACCCCGAATTCCTCATTATTGGATTTGGGTTGTGGTGACGGATCCTTTTTAGATTTCATTCGCACAAAGCGCCATGTGAAGACCTATGGCGTCGAAATCATGGATGCTTCAGTTCTGGCCTGCATAAAGAAAGGCCTTAATGTTATTCAGCAAGATTTAGAAGGCGGTCTAGCCTTGTTTGAAGATCAAAGTTTTGATACCGTGGTCTTGTCCCAGACCTTACAAACTATCCATCAAACCGAACGTATCTTGCGGGAGGTCGTGCGGGTTGGTGAGCAATGCGTAGTGTCCTTCCCAAACTTTGGCCATTGGTCCCATCGCTTTGCAGTGGCCCTCGGCAGAATGCCTGTATCGAAGTCTTTGCCGTATGAGTGGTTTAATACGCCGAACGTTCGGGTTCTGACCATTGCTGACTTTGAGGCCCTTGCACATAAATTAGGGATTGAGATATTGGGTCGGGTTGTATTACACGAAGGTAAGACTGTGCAGTGGGCACCTAATCTATTAGGCAGCTTGGCCATCTATCGCGTGCGTGGTGCTTGATAACGTTCATTCGTGGGGTAAAGACTTACGGGTCTATTTAGAGTGGCCCAGCGTTCGCATGTTTTTCTTGGGGTTCTCCGCGGGCCTCCCGCTATTACTGGTATTGGGTACCCTTGGGTTTTGGTTACGCGAAGCGGGAATAGACCGCAGCACGATTGGTTATTTATCTTGGGTTGCCTTGTTCTACGCGGGTAAATGGTTATGGGCGCCATTAGTCGATCGTGTACCCATTCTATTTTTGACCAAGCGACTGGGCCGGCGAAGAAGCTGGCTATTGTTTGCACAGGCCTTAATTATTTTTGGGTTGATTGGTATGGCAACAACCGATCCAAAACAGAACTTAGAGCCCATCGTTTGGTTTGCACTCTTGGTTGCATTTGGGTCGGCAACGCAAGATATTGCTTTGGACGCTTTTCGGATTGAGTCGGCAAAAGCACAATACCAAGCGGCACTAGCGGCCAGTTATCAAACAGGTTATCGCTTGGCGATGATTTGGGCAGGTGCCGGGGCCTTATGGTTGGCAGCCCGAGCAGAAACAACAACAGGGGTTTATCTCGCCGAGGCTTGGCAATTTGCGTACTTATGTATGGCCTTATCAATTGGTGTGGGGGTTGTCACCACCCTGCTAAGTCCGGAGCCTCAGTCAGTTTTGTTACCAAAAGCTCGTTCTGCAGGGCAGTGGTTGCAGCAGACCTTAATACAGCCCTTTGCGGACTTTATTGGCCGTTATCGGTGGCAAGCATTTTTAATTCTGGGTCTAATCGCCATTTACCGAATTAGTGATGTGGTCATGGGTATTATGGCTAACCCCTTTTATGTTGACATGGGCTATACCAAGGATGAGGTGGCGGCTATCACCAAAGTGTTTGGCGTGATCATGACCCTGCTGGGAGCTTTCTTGGGCGGTCTGTTGACAATGCGTTTTGGGGTGATGCGAGTTTTATTTTTGGGAGGTGTTTTATCCGCAGCCAGTAACTTGCTATTTGCATGGTTAAGCACGCGCGGTCATGATCTAAATGGTTTAGTTTGGGTAATCTCTGCCGATAATTTGAGTTCAGGGATCGCGTCCGCAGCATTTATTGCCTACCTATCGTCCCTAACGAACGTGCAGTATTCGGCAACGCAATATGCGTTATTTAGTTCGATGATGCTGCTCTTGCCAAAATGGTTTGCAGGCTTTTCGGGAGTGTACGTTGATACTTTTGGCTACGAACATTTTTTTATAGCGACCTCGCTAATTGGAATTCCAGTACTGATCTTAATTACACTTGCTATCCGTTTTGAGAAATCAAACTCGCCTTAGAGTTTCCAGTCGTACTCAATGATGAGCGGGGCGTGATCAGAAAAACGTTGCTCTTTATAAACCCCTGCTTTTCTGGCAGCCTGAGCGAGTTCAGGCGTGGCAATTTGATAGTCAATGCGCCAGCCCACATTCTTTGCATAGGCCTGACCGCGTTGACTCCACCAGGTATAACAAGTATCACTAGCATCCGGCTCTAATTGCCGATACACATCCACATAGCCTAGTTCTGAGAATAGATTTGTGAGCCAAGCACGCTCTTCGGGTAAGAACCCCGAGTTCTTTAGATTACCTTTCCAGTTCTTTAAATCTATTTCGTGATGGGCAATATTGACATCACCACACAGCAGAATTTGGCGCCCACTCTTTTTGAGTTGGATTAGATGCGGCAAGAAAGCATCCAAGAAACGAAACTTAGCCTCTTGGCGCTCTGGGGAGCTCGAGCCTGAGGGCATATACACAGAGATTACAGAGAGCTGTCCTATCTGCACTTCAACATAGCGACCCTCCGCATCAAACTCAGGATTGCCAAATCCCAATTGCACATGCTTGACCGGATGGGGTGTGAAGATGCCCGAACCGCTGTACCCTTTTTTTTGGGCATGATGAAAGTAAGCATGCAGGCCTGGCGGAGAAAGGATTTCAGGGCCAAGGTCGGCCTGTTGTGCTTTAAGTTCTTGTACGCAGATAAAATCAGCAGATTGATCGTTTAGCCACCCCATAAAACCTTTTTTGGCGGCGGAGCGAATTCCATTGAGATTGGCGGAAATGATGCGTAACATAAAGACCTATGAATTTAAATCCTGAGCAAGAGCAGTTTGACTTTATCCGCTTTGCACTGGAAGCAAAGGTTTTGTCATTTGGAGAGTTTAAAACGAAGGCGGGGCGGCTATCGCCTTATTTCTTCAATGCCGGACTTTTTTATGATGGAGCTCGCCTCGGGCGTTTGGGAGAGTTCTATGCCCGTGCTCTCATTCAATCGGGTATAAGTTTTGATATGTTGTACGGCCCAGCTTATAAAGGCATTACCTTGGCGGCTAGTACCGCGATTGCTTTGGCTGAACAAAATCAGAACACAAGCTTTGCATATAACCGCAAGGAAGCGAAGGATCATGGTGAGGGTGGCAATACTGTCGGGGCACCATTGGCAGGACGTGTGGTCATTATTGATGATGTAATTTCAGCGGGAACCTCGGTTCGCGAGTCGGTTGATCTGATTAGGGCTGCTGGAGCTATGCCCTGTGCTGTTTTAATAGCACTCGATCGAATGGAGAAATCTGGTAATGCGGTCGACGTAGGTGAATACTCTGCGGTACAAAGCGTTTATCAAGAATTTGGCTTACCTGTGATCGCTATTGCAGATCTTAAGAGTTTGATGGCATATTTACAGCAATCAAAGGACCCTAATCTTCAGCAATACCTACCGGCAGTCCAAGACTACCGAGCTCGTTATGGGGTTTAGCTTAGAAGATATCTTTTAGAGAGTATCTAAATCAATCTCACCGTGGTAGACAGTTTGTGCCGGACCGGTCATCATCACAGAAGGCGCCACTTGAGCACCAAAACCATTCCACGCTATCTGAAGTTCTCCGCCGCGTGTCTGAACACGGACTGGGGAGTCAAGTAAGCCACGCCGAATCCCTGAGACAACAGCCGCACAGGCACCGGTACCGCACGACAGGGTTTCACCAGCACCGCGTTCATAAACACGTAATTTAATTTCATGGCGATTAATGATTTGCATAAAGCCTGCATTAACGCGCTTTTGAAAAGCTGGATGCGATTCAATCAACGGCCCATCAATTAATACGGGAGCGCTATCAAGATCCTCAACAATTTGGACCGCATGAGGATTGCCCATAGATACCACAGCAATCCAATCAGCATGAGCGCCACTATTTTGGGAAAGTGGCAGCGCATATAAAGTCTCATGCATTTCTTGCTTATTGGTCAGCCCTGAGGGGTCAAATGGAATATCAGCAGGATTAAAAATCGGCTGACCCATATCAACCTCAACTTGATCATCGTGAAGTCGCTTGAGCGTGAGAACAGTATGAGCCACTTCCACTTGAATCTCATTCTTGGTGCTAAGTCCCTGTTCGTGAACAAAGCGTACAAAGCAACGCGAGCCATTTCCACATTGCTCAACCTCGCCGCCATCCGCATTAAAAATGCGGTACTTAAAGTCAACCCCTGGCTTACTACTTTTTTCTACTAACAGGATCTGATCGGCGCCAACGCCTAATTGGCGATGAGCAAGTCTGTGCCAGAGTGAGGAATCGAGTTGACTAAGATCGTGCGTTGTGCCATCAATCACAATGAAGTCATTGCCAGCACCATGCATTTTGGTAAAACGTAGTTTGCGCATAGTTGGATAATTGCAATCAAAGCCTAATCATACAAGTTTGCCTCTCCAGGCGGACGATATTTAAAGCGCTTGTGTACCCAGTAATACTCAGCTGGCCGTTTACGAATCTCATCCTCAAAGCAGCGATTAAGACGTGCTGTATCGGCCACAGGATCATCGCTTGGAAAGTTCTCAAGAGCACGCTGAATGCGGCAGATGTATTTACTGCGGTCAGCATTTAAGGTCGTGATCATCAGGCAGACCTCAGCATTGCAGGCCCTGGCTAAGCGTGAGATTGCAGTAATGGTATTGGTCTGAATCCCAAAGAAAGGAACAAATACAGAGTCTTTGGGACCTAGGTCAATATCTGGGGCAATAAAAATAAAATTACCTGATTTAATTTCTCGAATCAGCTCCAATAGGCGGCTTTGTCTGGCAATAGACTTGCCGCCAAAGCGATTGCGCCACCCAATAATTTTTTGATTGAAGAATGGATTCTTCATATTTTGATAAAGGCCAGCCCCTCGAGGCCAGTTTTTTTGTACCGCCATTGCGGATAGAGCCATAAAGCCACCTTCAAGACCAACAAAGTGCGGGATCACAAAAATACGGGGTTTGCAATCACCTAATTTAACTTCAGACTGAATCTCAATCATCGATATGATTTGCTCGGCTGAGCCAAGCCAGATTCGACTGCGCTCTAAAACGCTGCGCCCAAACAGACGCCAGTGCTCAAGTGCAAGATTCTCAATTTGAGTAATTTTTAGCTCTGGAAAACATAAGCGCAGATTTTTAAGTACTACTCGTTTGCGTTGATGCGGTAGGCGCCCAAATAAAGAGCCTAAGGCATAACCAACCTGTACAGTCCAGGTGTAAGGAACAAAAGCAAATAGCCGTAAGATGCTTAGAGCGATGTAATTAAAAAAGGTGTGAAACCAGTTCATCATACAAATTAGCTTTGTGGAGGTAGCAGGGCGCCTTCGGGGTGTTTGTAGCGGTTATACGACCAAATAAATTGTTCGGGCGCTTTAAGGATAGCTTCCTCGATCGCTTGATTCATTTGCACTGCAGCTTCTTCAGAATTCTCTGAGAAAGGCTCCAGTAAACGAACCTCCACTAGCCAACCCTGACCGAGCGATTTACGGATTGCAGAAAACAGGATAACCGGCGTTTGATTGCGATTGGCTAATCTGGCAGGTAAGGTAGTTGTATAGGCATTTTGGTTAAAAAAAGAGGCCCATACTCCATCGCCGCTACTTGGAACTTGATCGGGAAGAAGTGCAATAGCACCCCCTTCTTTTAGGGCTCTCGTCATAGCTCTGACCCCCTGAAGATTTGCAGGAACAAAGTTCATATTAGGATATGCCCTTCCCAAAACAACAATTTCATTAAGCCATTCCTGGCGCGCAGGCCTAAACATAATCGTTGCAGGAAAATGTTGTGCAATGTAACGAGGAATAATTTCGAAGCCACCTAGGTGGGGCGACAATATGATTAGTCCCCTGCCGTGCTGCATAGCTCTTTGGACCATCTCCCAATTTATAAATTGCGTTTTAATTAGCGCTTTTTCTGGGTTGTACCAAATCCACAAACTATCCATAAACAACATGCCCGAAGCTGCAGCAGCCATTAACGGCCTTTGCTTAATGCCGTTTAAATCCATGGCGCGGCTATAGTTTTTGTTAAAGAGCTCTCGAAATTGTTTGGAGAAGAGGAGGGCAATAATTCCCCCACAGCCACCTAGCAGTTGCGCCAACCAAAGAGGAAGGGACCCAATCCCCATAAGCATTAGGCGCAATATGAACTTAAACATACTCTAATGATATTCAATTAAATCAGGAGATTAACTTTTTTAGTAGATTCAGCTAAAATAGGCTTATATTCGCCGAGTTAAAGACAACTTGCGGGGCGAATTAAAAAAATCTGCTAAAGCGTCGCCGTTGTATTCCCCGGCACGTGGAGTTGTCAGTGCCCTTGAAATGGAGAATAGAATGGCAAACGATTATTTCTTTACCTCAGAGTCAGTTTCTGAGGGTCATCCCGATAAGGTCTCAGACCAAATCTCAGATGCAATCTTAGACGCGATCTTGACCCAAGATCCCAAAGCACGCGTTGCTGCAGAAACACTTTGTAATACCGGATTGGTAGTCTTGGCTGGTGAAATTACGACCCATGCAAACGTTGATTACATTCAAGTTGCACGTAATACCTTGCGTGAAATTGGCTATGACAACACCGATTACGGCATTGACTACAAAGGCTGTGCCGTTTTGGTGGCCTATGACAAACAAAGCCCTGATATTGCACAGGGCGTTGATAAAGCGCACGATGATGGCCTAGACCAAGGGGCTGGTGATCAAGGCCTGATGTTTGGTTACGCTTGCGATGAGACCCCCGAACTAATGCCCCTTCCTATTTATTTGTCTCATCGTTTAGTAGAGCGGCAATCGCAATTACGTCGTGATGGTCGTTTAAATTGGCTACGCCCTGACGCAAAGTCTCAAGTTACATTGCGCTACGTCAATGGTAAGCCTGATTCCATTGATACCGTAGTTCTCTCCACTCAGCACTCCGCTGATATTCCTTTGGAGAAATTACGCGAGTCCGTGATTGAAGAAATCATTAAACCAGTATTGCCAAAGAACTTAATCAAAGGGGATATTAAATATTTGGTAAATCCTACTGGTCGCTTTGTAATCGGCGGTCCACAGGGTGATTGCGGCTTAACTGGTCGCAAAATTATTGTAGATACCTACGGCGGTGCCGCGCCGCATGGCGGCGGTGCGTTCTCGGGCAAGGATCCTTCCAAGGTGGACCGCTCGGCAGCCTATGCAGGTCGTTATGTTGCTAAGAATGTGGTAGCCGCAGGCCTTGCCAGTAAGTGCTTAATCCAGATTTCCTACGCAATTGGTGTGGCGCGCCCCACTTCGGTGATGGTGAGCACCTTTGGGACTGGCAAGATCCCCGATGAGCAAATTGCGAAATTGGTATCAGAGCACTTTGATCTGCGACCCAAGGGTATTGTTAAGATGCTGGACTTGTTGCGCCCAATCTATAAAAAGACAGCCGCCTATGGCCATTTTGGCCGGGAAGAGCCTGAATTTACTTGGGAGCGCAAGGATAAGGCTGGAGCCCTAAAGGCAGCAGCAGGCATTTAACAGAAAACTTGTTTACAATTTGAGTATTCCTCCAAGGAGCGTTGCAAGGGGCCGTGATTTATATGCGCCTCCCAGGCTTGGAGGGGAGTTACTTGGTAACTTCATTGCAACTGCGCTCGCTAACCCGTATTGTCAATTGGTTAGCGAGTTTCATGAACTTGCTCCGCTTGACGATCCTTAGCTGGAGCTTTTATGAACACTGTTACTGATATCAAACTAGTTAGCGATTACGCCATTGCCGATATTAACTTGGCTGACTTTGGTCGTAAAGAAATTAAGATTGCTGAAACGGAAATGCCAGGCCTGATGGCAATTCGTGAAGAATTTGCAGCAAAACAACCCTTGCGAGGAGCTCGTATTACTGGTTCATTGCACATGACCATCCAGACCGCAGTTCTGATCGAGACCCTCGAGGCCTTGGGTGCTGAAGTGCGTTGGGCCTCGTGCAATATCTTCTCGACCCAAGACCATGCGGCAGCTGCAATTGCAGCAAATGGCACCCCCGTCTTTGCGATCAAAGGCGAGACTTTGGAGCAATATTGGGATTACACCCACAAGATTTTTGAATGGGCCGATGGCGGCTTTACCAATATGATCTTAGATGATGGTGGCGATGCGACCTTACTTTTACATCTTGGTACCAAGGCAGAAAAAGATCAGGCAGTTCTTAATCATCCCACGAGCGAGGAAGAACGTATTTTGTTTGCGGCCATTAAGAGCAAGATAGCCGTTGATCCTACTTGGTATTCCACGCGCTTGGCGAAGGTAAATGGAGTGACGGAAGAAACCACAACTGGCGTGCACCGACTCTATCAAATGCATGCTAAGGGCGAACTTCGCTTCCCAGCCATTAATGTGAACGATTCTGTGACCAAGAGCAAGTTCGATAACTTATATGGTTGCCGTGAGTCTTTAGTTGATGCGATTAAGCGCGCTACGGACGTCATGATTGCCGGCAAGGTTGCGGTGGTCGCAGGTTATGGGGATGTGGGTAAGGGTTCTGCCCAAGCACTTCGTGCCCTATCTGCTCAAGTATGGGTTACTGAGGTGGATCCAATTTGTGCATTGCAAGCGGCCATGGAAGGGTATCGCGTCGTAACAATGGACTACGCAGCAGATAAAGCGGATATTTTTGTGACCGCTACTGGTAACTATCATGTAATCACGCACGATCACATGAAGAAGATGAAGGACCAAGCAATCGTTTGCAACATTGGCCATTTTGATAATGAAATCGATATTGCGGGCATTGAAAAATATACTTGGGAAGAAATTAAGCCCCAAGTAGATCATGTGATATTCCCCGCAGCAAATGGTTTACCCGAGAAGCGCCTGATTATTTTAGCGAAAGGCCGTTTAGTGAATTTGGGTTGTGGCACCGGTCACCCCTCTTATGTAATGAGCTCATCATTTGCAAACCAAGTCATTGCGCAAATTGAGTTGTGGGGAGCAGCCGGTACGAATAAATATCCAGTGGGCGTATATACCCTGCCAAAGCATTTGGATGAAAAAGTCGCACGCTTGCAGCTCAAGAAGTTAAATGCACAGTTAACGGAGTTAAATGATCAACAGGCTTCTTATATTGGCGTTAAGAAAGAGGGCCCATTTAAGCCTGAAACTTATCGTTATTAATGACGCTGTTTGATCATGAATGTAGCCACTAGTCCATGGAATTAAGCATCGAGTTTTTCCCCCCTAAAACCCCAGAGGGGGAGGTGCGTCTTGCGCAAACGCGGGAGCGCTTTAGCGCTGCTTTACAACCTGCGTTTTACTCGGTGACCTTTGGCGCAGGCGGATCTACGCAGGCGGGGACTCTACAAACCGTGCGAACAATCCACGAGACAGGTGAAGTAGTGGCTCCGCATTTGTCATGCGTGGGTAGCTCTAAAGTGCTGATCGCCGATCTATTAAAGCAGTATCAGGCATTAGGCATCAAGCGCATCGTTGCATTGCGGGGCGATTTACCGTCGGGTATGGGCCAGTATGGTGAGTTTCAGCACGCCAATCAGCTGGTTGAGTTTATTCGTCAAGAAACCGGAGACTGGTTTCATATTGAGGTCGCCGCTTACCCAGAGACCCATCCCCAGGCTGAGTCACCGAGTAAGGACGTGCAGTTTTTTGCTTCGAAGGTGAAGGCAGGCGCAGATTCTGCAATCACACAATACTTCTTTAATAGCGATGCTTACTTCCGTTTTGTCGATGATGTCTATCAATTAGGTGTGAATGTACCGATTGTGGCTGGCATCATGCCGATTACGAGTAGTACTCAATTGCTTCGCTTCTCAGACGCTTGCGGTGCCGAGATCCCTCGTTGGATTCGTCTGCGATTGCAATCGTATGGCGATGATCTGGCATCCATCAAAGCTTTTGGGGAAGAGGTAGTCACAACACTTTGTGAGCAATTAATTGTTACGGGTGTTCCAGGCCTGCATTTTTACTCGCTCAACCAATCTGAGCCAGTTCTGCGCATTACCCAAAACTTACAACTGGGTAAAGGCTGATCCAAAATCAATTTGCTTTATTTGGGATAAATCATTGAGTTTGTAACCATGTAGTCCAGAGCCTGGTCATGGTCTTGGGGAACCCAACGGTCTGCGCTAAGCTTTTGCCAATCATAGGCAACCCCAATCGTCTTAAAGGTATGCCCCTCATTTTTTAGGGTGGCAATGGTGCGGTCAAAATAGCCACCCCCATAGCCTAGGCGCCATAGGCAATCTTTTTGAAGACTCCAACCCACGCAGGGGATCAAAATACAGTCCGGTTGGGCCAACTCAATTCCCGGAGACTCAGGATTTGGCTCCAGAATCCCATATGCATTCGTAATCAAGGCGCACGATTCTGACCAGGTATAAAAATCCAAGCGCTTATCTGATCGAACCTTGGGAAGCAGGAGCGATCGTTGAGGTGCTGATTGCTGCCACTGAAGAAGGGGAGCCTTGAGGTCTGGCTCTTCTTTAAAAGGCCAGCAAAAGGCGATTGACCGATAGTTCGAGTCTGGCCTCTGGAGAAGCTCGCCTAGCTTAGCCAGAAGACCTAAATGGGCTCCTTCAAAAGCTGTACTTTGCCTGTAATCGACTCGATTTTGCAATAAATCATGGCGGACTTGATCAATAGGGGTATGCATAGCTTCTATTATCGAGTGAAAATAGAACTATGTGCCCTAATTTATCTATCCGTCTCACTGTACGGCGAGGCTTTAGCTTCTTAGTCTGCGCTTTAACCTTGAATCTAGGCCTATGGCAATTCAGCATTGCCAAAGCCCCTACCGCTTCCAAATCCCAACAGAATCAGCCCGTATCTCAGGAGTTGTCCGAAGCTGATAAATTGTTCATTGAGTTACGCGATGCGGCACGAAAGAATGATGTCACGCGAAGCGGTCAATTGGCAGCAGCGCTGGTTAATTATCCCTATACCGACTATGTACGGTATTTCAGAATCAAGCCACAACTATTTGATAAAGGTAATGAGGCGCGCGCCGATACGATACTCGATGAAGAGGTGTATGCATTTTTAAGAGCATATGAGGGGACTGCGATTGCAGATCGACTACGTAACGATTGGTTGCTCGTTCTCGGTAAACGCAAAGACTGGCCACAGTTTGATAAAGAGTATTCACTCTTCATGTTGGATGACGACACCAATGTGAAATGCCATGCATTGCAGTCACGACTTGCGAAACAGGAAGATCCAAAACGGATTGGCGAAGATGCTTTAAAAATCATGATCGATCCACGCAATTTTGGTTCAGCATGCCAAGAGCTAGTTCCCCTTTTAGTACAAGCCAAAGGGCTGACAATCTCTCAGGCGAAAGCCTTGGGGCGTGCAGCTGCCGAAATGAATTTAGAGACCATTGGAAAACGGATTGGGGGCGATGATCCGCTTGCGACGCTTGTGCGTTCTGCTCGCGCTGATGCTAGTAAGGCCTACCGTGAGTTTTTACAATCGAACGCTCGGCTCAGTAAAGAGGATCAATCAATGGCCTGGGGCGTGCTTGGACAATTTTTAGCAAAACGCTTAGACCGAAACGCGATTGATGCGTATCGGCGTCAACAGCAACTCGGCTTTGATGCTCTTTTGTCGACCGAAAGCCAAGAGTGGAAAGTGCGCACGGCCTTACGGGCCCACGATTGGCAGTTAACCAAGGATGCGATTGAGAAAATGAATCCGGTAGTAAGACAACGCGATCCAGCATGGACCTATTGGTATGGTAGGGCCTATAAAGAGCTCGGCAGTCCTGAATTAGCTAATGCACAATTTAAGGAGTTAGAGGATCAATATCATTTTTATGGGCAGCTGGCGCGCGAGGAGCTTGGTAAAGCAATCTTTATTCCGGCCAAAGTAAAAGTTAGCGAGTCAGAAATTAAAGGAATGGCAGGGCGCAATGGCTTTGTTCGGGGCGAACAGTTCTATGCAATGAATTTACGCTTTGAAGGGAATCGTGAGTGGAATTGGGAGTTGCGCGGTATGAGCGATAAGCAATTATTGGCTGCCGCAGAGTATGCCAAACGGATCCACCTATACGACCGGACCGTTAATACGGCAGATCGCACAAAAGGGGAGCATGACTTTGCATTGCGTTACCCCACCCCATTTAAAGAACAATTGAGTCCAATTGCCAAGAATATTGATTTAAATCTCGCGTGGGCATATGGTTTGATTCGGCAAGAGTCACGATTTATAACAAACGCCTCCTCTTCGGTTGGGGCATCGGGACTTATGCAAGTGATGCCTAATACAGCCAAGTATGTCGCCAAAAAAATAGGGATGAACTCTTATACGA
>JACCDI010098983.1_pt1 | contig 33377 bp, 36 predicted proteins | sample 7442791 | NCBI WGS metagenome assembly JACCDI01 (sample SAMN15323434, study PRJNA562643) | freshwater metagenome | isolation source: river surface water | place: USA:Blue River Watershed | collected 2017-08-15
AGGCATCCACCATACACCCTTACATTCCTGCAAGGAATGCTGTACACCGCTGTACAATTTTACATCGTATTGTGAACTCCGTAGAGGGGACCATCAATGATGGTCCGGGGTTTCAGGGTAGCAACCTGATTGGAGGTCCGCACCCCCCTAGCCTTCTATCTTCCGCAGTTACTTTCGTAACTTTGGCCGGTAGATACCTGTTCTCTTGCGGAGAGAACAGGTAGCGCGTGGCAACCTTATCGTAAGGAACTGGTCCTCTACGGAGCTCACAATACTTATGAGTGTTTGTTTATTTGATGTCTGTTGGGGACGAAAAGACCCGGGTAGTCAGCTACGAGCTACCGCTGTGGATCTAACCCAACAGACTCACCTGTGTTCCTCGTATCTGTGTCGCTTGCCGCAACATACGAGGAACGTGCCTAGTGGGCGTCGATTCCACACTAGGACTTTTCGACACACCCCTTATCAAGGTGTGTCTTGGAATATGCAGTTGTCAAAGTAACTGCGTACCTCCGTGTCATTTAGTAGAAAAAATCCGCGTTCCCGCGGCAGTCACTCACATTTGTGAATAAAGGCGCGGTGCGTGTTTAGTTCTTAAATGTCATAGATACGTGGGTGCTATCTTATACGAAACAAAAATAAAGTCAAGCGCTCTATCTGGACATTTATACGCTCCTCTATCCACACGTTTTCAACACTACCAAAACCGTCTTCGGGAGGGCCCTCATATTTGCTTTTTATTATATTTGTGATATAATATTTTTAGTCGAATCACTGAAAATACATAAAGGGGGCAGACCATGCTGATGTCTATATGTGTGCGTGTAATGATTACTTTGTTCTTCTTTTACTCCACTGATGCTCACGCGATGGGAAGTGGGATTGGTGCAACTGGGGAGTATGAGTCTGCAATCGAAAATACGATTGTCGGTGTCACCAGCGAGAACAACTGTGTCGCAATAGCACACAGCCATCAACTCGAGGTCACGCACGATGTGACCTTCACTGGCCGCGCGCAGCAACAGGGGGCCTGGCAAGTGCCGTATAGCCTCATCATCGTACAGTTCGATGATGAGCCGGCCCGGACCTGGAGTCTTGATACCGCAACGTTCAAGCTTGCACTCATGCATTGGCTGAAACAGGCTGTCGCCCATCAGCAGCAGAGTGGCACGCTCGTCTTCGCCACCCGCGACAGGAGCGGACAGATCAACCTCATCAGCCAGCAGGCTGATGAGGATGGCACCGTCCGCTGTGTCCCCCACCCGCTTGAAATGTGGTGAGTAGCCAAAAAAGAAAAGCCCCCGACCATGTGTCGGGGGTTTCTTATTGCTCGTTTAGCTCATGTATGCGCCACGATGGAGCTCGTTTCGCACCCCAATCCGGTCAACGAGAATCGTGTGTTTGTAATCAAATAAGTCTCGCGTCAGCTTATCGTTCATCCCGACCCGGTAGAGGAGATTTTCGCTCGTCATAAGGGCAAAGCGTATCTCCATCCCTATCTCCGCTTCAAGCGTACGGATAGCAGTTTCGATTTTATTTTGAGACGGCTTCTTCATCGCAATAAGCACATCAAGCTGCTGTTCGAATTCCCGCACAAATACACCAGCTACTGCAACAAAATCAAGTACTCCGGCCTTACGAAGGTGGTTGAGAAGATTCTTCCCATCAATTGGCGCTGTTTCAAACAAGAAGGTCTGGAGCGCAGCGAGTTCACCAAAGTCCTTATTGAGCGTATAGCCGAGGACCTTCATCTTCTTGGTCTTCCCATCTATCGGCACATAGAGTGTGCGCTTTACAATCACCCCCGCCTTCTCGAGCGCACCAATCTCAGTACGCGCTGTGCGTCGCACGAGCTTCGCTCGCCGCGAGATATCATCAAACGTAAATTCCTTAGACGGATTAAATAGGAAAAAGCGGAGGAGTTTTACGCGCGCCGTGCTTCCAAACAAGATAGACAGTGGGTCAGCCATACAGGTAGTAAAGGCATTTTACCACCAAAGTCGTTACCCACAGTCTTGACGGTACGACCGGCATGATGCCGATATCGGGAAAATGAAAAGCCCGGTCTGACTGAGCGCAATTGCGCTTAGTCAGGCCGGGCTTTTTCCAGCTCACACCTGCGGGGATTCAGTGCACTGTGATAGGTGTCACTTGCCCCTCACGCCTCAGACGATAGGCGTTCGCCAATAGCAGAGTCGGATTATCTGTACTGGTATGTTCATTACCTACACCTTCATGCTGAAGGACGTTCACCTCGGCTACGAACCATCGCTTGAGCCAGTGTGACTTTGGAAACCGGAGGTAAATGCGATGCATCAAGTCAGCACGATTCTTCAGTTTTGTCAGCTCATCACTCATTAGAACCTCATAGGTTATGTGTGTCTGTGGTGCATTATACATAAAATTGAAATTTAGCAAATGAAAAAGCCACCTCACGGTGGCTTTTTCGTGTAGCTTATTTCAAAGTTACCTTGTCACGAGTCACTAGACAGATTCGTTCACAAGTTCACGAATCAGCCAAGTGCTCGCGACCCCACCTCAGCGCTTGCGCAAAAATAGTCTCCCAGACTATTTTTGCTGATACGCGCTTCCGGTTCAAAAGTTACACTTAAAATTTTCAAAACAAAAAACACCCGCTCATGCGGGTGTTTTTTGTAAGAAAGTTACTTAAGTGTAACTTTTGCACCAGCTTCCTCAAGCTTTGCCTTGAGAGCCTCTGCATCTTCCTTCTTCATACCCTCCTTAACAACAGCAGGAGCGCCGTCTACCATATCCTTAGCCTCCTTGAGACCAAGACCTAGTACTTCCTTCACTACCTTGATAACAGCGATCTTCTGAGCACCAGCGTCTGAGAGCTCAACCGTGAACTCTGACTGCTCTTCAGCAGCACCAGCAGCGGCACCTGGAGCAGCAACTGCTACTGCAGCAGCTGATACACCCCACTTCTCTTCAATCGTCTTTACGAGGTCGTTGAGCTCGAGAACGGTCATCTTCTCAACCGCTTCGATGATTTGTTCGTGTGTCATAAAATAAATATAACGTTTTAATAAGAGTAACTATTTGGTTTCTGCTACCTTGCTCAAGACCACCGCAAATCGCTGACGTGGAGAGTTGATGAGCTGAGCAAACATACCGCGGAGGACATCGAGTGATGGGATTGATGCAATCGCCGTCATTTCTGCCTTATCCTTGTATGCACCCTGGAATACGCCACCGACAATTGACACCTTGTCCTTAAACTTGGTACCAAACTCCTTCATATTCTGAGCTGGAGCCATGGCGTCGGTACTGTACGCAACAGCGATTTCGCCGTCGAGTACTGGCATTTCGCCTGTGAACGCACCGTCAAAGGCTCGGGCGATGAGGGTCTTCTTGGCGACGAAGTATGAAACTCCAGCCTCACGAAGACTCTTTCGCATTGCAGTCGTATCAGCGACTGAGAGACCCTTGTAGTGAATGAACACAATAGCGTCTGAGGTATCCTTTACGTCTTTGAGACGAGCGAGGATATCTTCCTTCTTTGCTTTTGTAATTGCCACAATAGTATGGATTACGAATTGATAAGTATCAGGCCACACGTCCGAGACCGGACGGAGGCTGTTCGACCCCAATATCAAAGTGAGATTGGACCTCGGCTGGCGCATGGCGGCTGCCACACATTACTGGGAAGTGACTCTCCCCAACCGGCTGTCTTGAGCCTGACGTCGCCTACTATACCAGAATGTATTAAAAAATCCAGTCGTTGCTAGACTGGTTACCACAGCAAGGTTTGCTATAATCGAGCCTATTCGGGGTTGTAAGCAAAAGCTAGCATCCCTTATTCGAAGGCTACATGTGATCCAGCTCCCATGCGCCTTCTCATTCGGGGTGTAGCATAGTGGTAGTGTGCGCCCATGGGGTGGGTGCGGTCCGGGTTCGATTCCCGGCATCCCGACACTATATACGACTAGCCATTGATTCCGAGCCACGTCACTGCGTGCTTGAATACTCTTTTATTAAACAGTCCGATGATGGTCGCAAGCGATACCACGAGTCCTGCGATTGAGAGAGCTGGCACGAGTAGTGGATGAGCTCCGCCAAGCAATAAAATACCTGTCCCGAAAATCAGGACGATGCTCCCGATCATAAGGAAGAGTCCGGCGATAATTGCTATAGCATTACTCATAGGCTACCCCTCCACCTCCTGCTTCAACTTCTCGGCCTGCCAGCCAATCATATTGGTGAGTATCTGGAGGAACGTCGCCACTGACGAGATAGCGAGGAAGAGTGTCGCATAGTAGGCGTACGGGGTGAGGAGGTAGAAGAATACTACGAGTGCCGCTGCCCACATGCCGAAGCACCATGGGCACGAGAGGAGGTCTGCGAGCGTCCGGCGCGGACCGTACTTTGGCTTCTCAAGCGTATATCCCTTCCCCACTTTCTTTACGTCATAAAACTGCTCCCGGAGGAACTTTGTGATGTTGTCGTAGACGAAGAGACGGATCAGGCGCCACGTTGCGAGTGTGATGAGCGTGAAGTCTACCAGGGTCAGTTCGGTATATGCGATACGCGCTTCTGTCTCGAGGATAATCGTCCCCATAACAACAAGCAGCATAAAGAAAATGCCGAAGATAACATTCCAAAAGTACTGATCAGTAATGCGTATCATAGTCTAAGCACCGAGACCTACCACCACAATAAAGAGGAGCACCCCCGCGACCACTGCCACAAAACTGAACAAGAAACTGTAAAAGGTCTTGTTAAACATTACTTACGTAGTATAGCGCACCCGCTTCCTTTTCTCCAAAAGTAGTCCCCTAGTTTTTACTTCAGCCGGTATCCTCGATAGATTTGCACTAGCGACCCTATGATAAAAATAAGATATAAAATTCCCAACCCAACTAAATCAAAATAGTTGTCCATATTAAAAAATCCTCCAGGATTATGGTGCAATCCAAGACTGATGAGCCACGACCCTAACAGCACTCCCGGTATAGTAATTCGAGCAAACTTCCACCAGGATTCATAAACATGAGTTGGCATCTTATATAAAAGCGCCGAAGTTATAAGTAAAATCGGGAAAAATAAAAAAATATTCTGATATCTACCGACCCAATCACCGCACGACATATCACAAAGTCCAACCTCTCTACTGTTGAATAGAACGTATGTAATTAGTGAACCGATCAAACTAAATACTGTGATTATTATTTTCATATGTTACTTACTAAGTGATTAATAATTTTTATCAGGTCATCTTTTTGTGTAGTAGAAAGAATTTTCTTGCGATGATAGAGATACACCTGCTGTTTTAGCACCTCAAGGGAGATCAACTCGAGTCGACTAAATTTTGCCGATGATAACGATTTTAGATCATATTTTTGGGCCAGTCGCGCGTTTTCAAGTAGTAACTTTTTGTATATTGGCTTAACTTCAAGTGACTGAATTAATTGTAGCAAACTGTCATATGTCACCACTGGAACAACCTCACCCTTAGTATCATACGTAATATCGGAAGTACCATTTCCATCATAATCAACGAAGACGCGACTTGAATTGGGAGGAGTATCAGTATCGACCGTCAGTAGTACTTTGGTACTGGTGCCCGATGGTATTGCTGCATAAGTGTCTCGTGGAGTATATACGCCATCAACTACCGTCGCCACCTCAAGGGTAAATGAACCTGCGGCTACACCATTAAGCAACACTTCGACCTCGAGACCTTCATCGGGCAGAGAAGCATACTGTATCTCCCCAAACCGACGATATAAGCCACCCTCAATACTTTGTGTGGTACTACTAATCACCCCGCGAGAGTCACGTACTTGTAGATCAAGTGGTGAATGAAGCGTGAAGGTGAGACGCTTGGTATTTGGAAGGACTGGTGGCGTTTTGCTTATATACTCATATTGATATGAGGTTGTTGCCAATATCGTATTTGCGACGAAATTAGATACATCATCGACCTCAAAAATACTTTTATGAACACTGTCAACAATATTGTCATTATTGTAATTTCTGAGATTTATCCAATACCTCTCAACATTAGCCAGACTATTACCCATCGCCAAGGCACTGGGTGCCACCACAGTCCCATCTCCATCAATCGTCATATTTGGACGCATACCGAGTTTTGGAGCGTACTGAATACACCTGAAGAAGATGTTACGGTTAATACATGCAGTATCAGTGAAGTATGTAATACCTGAGACCGTCTCGACGCCAACACCAGCCACTTCTTTTACCCGCAACGTTTGTGGTGGAGTCCAGGTATTGAGTTGCTCGTCAATACGTTTTGTATAAGTATCAAAGAGATGCTGTCCCACCACTTCAGGAGTATTTAAATCAAAACTTTCTGGCCGTATGCGACCACTTCCACTACCCATAAACTGTTCCATTTTGCTCGCATCAGTGATCTTGGCACCATATCGATTAATCCAAGGTGTTGTTACGGTTCCCTGCTCAAATGTAATGACAGGAGTGACAGTTGTCACACCTTGCCCCGAAAAGTAACTCTCGTTCGGTAACAAATGAAAAGCAAACGGCATAGTATTTAAGAGTGTACGAGCTGTTTGTTGTGAGACCACGAAACCATTCGGACCAAGTTCAGTACCATGGAGCATGCCAACGATCGTATCTGGTGTACCAACCTGAGGTGAACCAACCAATATCAGGTTATCAATTTTATCTAGCAATGGATCATTAGCTTGCTCTAAGCGGACCAGGAACATTTTAGCTAATAGACCACCATTTGAGTGTGCCACAATAGTCACTTTTTTACTCTTTGAATGTGCTGCTAATTTTTTAATTTCTGTGTAGAGATAGGAGTCTTGAATTGGTATAGCAGTATCAACACGCACCTGTCCTGTGCCATCATCTAGCGTGGCAAAAATCAGCTCATCAAGTCGAAGTCGCCAATCATATGGTACGAGTGAATAATTATCGATAAGACCACTACTCTTCCAGGACTCTAGATCAGCAAAGAACGACTTATACAGATTTAATCCAAATGTCTCATCAATCACAGCTTCGGGTTTGTTCTTTGTATAAATATCGTTAATTGAGTTACCGAAAGAGTCTGTTAGTAATCGGAGCTGAGCACAATCTCCAGTTGAAAACCACCTTTCAGATTCAATAACAAACTCCTCACAAATATCATTACCTTCATACAACCGAGACCCCATTATCCCCGGCAGAAAGAGCACGCTTGAGGCACCAACTGGTGTCGGCGGAGCGGAGGTAATTGTCACTGTCTTTGTATACACATTTGGCGGAATACCAGTAAAGGCGTACGCCGTTGGCGCAAATATTGACCGCATTTCGTCGAAGATACTCCGGTACGTGTTAAACAGCATGTACTCACGCCAAACGAAGGTGTACGTCCCAACCGGCAACTCTGGCGTCTTTGGGACAAAGGCCTGCTCAGCAGCATCCATGAAGTTGTAAAATCGGTTGACCACCACCTCCCCCTCGGTATCAAGGAGCGGTTCACCATTTGCGTCATAGAAGTACGCATCACGCTCCTCTACCATCACAATCGCCATGTACTGCCCACGAATGGTGGGGTCGGTGAAGTACGTCTCCGCAAATGCAAGGTAATCATTCGTCGCTATTGATGCCGGATAAATAGGTGTATACACCAAGTTGCCCTGCTCGTGACGAAACGCATAGAGATTAACCCCCGTTTGAGCTGGTTCACCAGTAAAGGTGACGTCCGAAAACGTCTCACCCGGCACACTAAGGGTGTCTCCCGCCACCTCCACCCCACCAATACTGAGCGTATAGGGATTCGGTGGATCAATCGTCACCTCAAACGGATCAAGACAATCGAGTATCGGTACACTTGATATCGGACCAGGTTCTACAAAACTATTTTCCCACCCATCTGGCGCAATAATACTGCCACACGACTCTGCCGCTCTCGTGACTCCAGACACAAAAAAGCCCGCCAAAAGGGCGAGCAAAAGGAGTGCGAGAGAGACGTAGGTACTACGTTCTAAATACTGCATATAAAAAGTATATACCTGAGATTTGCGACGCGCAAGCTATAAAATACTCTCCCTAGGCCGGTCCTAGGGAGAGGGTGGTTCTAGGGTGAGCCAGTCAAACAGCTCATGCTGGTGGTCGCCCGGAGTAGCAAAGTACTCTGGGAAAGCTGCTGGACTCAGTATCTTCCCCACATTACGTTCTGCACCAAGATAATCTGACAGACTTGAATACTGAAAAGACGCAGCAAATGCAAATGATTTGTCTGCGTCTCTTGTTCCCCGCTCTCTCCAATCCTTATCGATAAGCTTTACAGGATTGAGATGAATATAAGCATAGAGGTATTTAAGGTACTCATCGCTATCGGCATGCTGGGATTTAAATCTACCTTGAAATAATCCTCCAGAGCGGTCATACCGTTTATTGAAATACATCGAGTATGCAGTACAAACTTTGTTAATAAATGAGCTGATTCCATTTTCTATATTTGTTGTTACAAGAAGATGAAAGTGATTTGGCATCAAACAATACGCACCTATTGAAACCAATGGTTGTCCACGATCGAATTCAAAAACATTATTATGAACCATTCTTATATCGCGAACATTGACCGCATATTTTGTGTTACAGAGATATAACAACTCAATAAATCTAGCGTAGTCCGTGCTATCAAGAAAAATAGCACGCTTGTCTGTGCCGCGATTATATAGATGGAAAAATTCTGTTGGCGCTAATGGTACCGGACGAAGACTCATATAATAAGTATATGCTCTCGTACACCCAACCCGAGGACCGTCCTAGGGATATCCCTAGGACGGTCCTCGGGTTTTGTTGCTATATAAGCCTCTACCTAGGCCGATCCTAGGAGATGTAGAGAAAGAGAAGGTACAGGCTGAAGACAACAAAAAATCCCCTTGCGGGGATTTTTTGTTGCTTTCAAGCTATACGATTTTCGTATGACTCGAACTCAAGTTAAGGTTAGTTAACGAGAGTAACGATGTCAGTTCGGTAATCGGTAGCTGGAAGAGCTGACCAAGTCTGGTTGTTAGCACCATCAGTAGCGCCAAATACAAGACTAGTGAGCTGGAGACGAGCAGCGGCGCCAGCAGAAGCAGCGTCGAAGGTTACTGTGATAGTAACAGTCTCAGTCTCGCCTTCATTGATCTTGAATGAACCACCTTCTACATCAGCAGAAGATTCGATTACAGTAGTAGTTGTACCTGTTACAGCAGAACCAGCACCATCAACAACTGACTTAACAACTGAAGTTGCTTGGTTGGTTGAGATGAATACATCCTGTTCGAATGCAGTTACATCAAGAGTAATCTTGAAGGTAGCGTAGTCGTCACCTGCTGAATCACCAGCTGTAACAACAGCTGAATCTGAATCAAGTGATACGTCTACACCAGTTGTGCGGAGAGTATGAGCATCACCTGTAGCAGAACCAGTGAGCTGGTCTGGTGAAGTGTTGTCAAGATCATCAGCACCTTCAGCAACGATGTTGTTTACGTTGGTTGAAGAGATAGAACCTGTTACAGTCATACCCTCGTTACCAGCAGCAAGTGACTTAAAGCGAACCTTAAGTTCAGCACCTACACGGTCACCAGCATCAATTACTACATCACCGTCAACATCGAAAGTGAGTGTTGGAGCAGCGATAGTGGTACTTGATACAGTTACATCATCGATAGTTACACCGTCGATAACGAGTTCTACGTCATCTACGATAGCAGCGTAAGTTGATGAACTAAGGGTAAGTGTGAGTGGAACAGTAGTGAGTTCAATATCGTTGATTGAATCATCAGTATCGATATCGAATGCGAATACTGTGAACCAGTCTGACTTAGCATCATCTTCGAGCTTGAGGGTAGTTGCTTCTGGATCAGTTGTTGAAGTCTTTACAACAATCTCATCGTTAGCACCTGCAGCTTCGAGAGTGAATGATACAGCATCTACATCGATGTCTGCGTCATCAAGAGTCTCAGCTACACCGTCAGCGTCAAAGTAACGCATACCAGTCACATCAACATCAAAGTTACCGAGGTCACCTGAGTCGATACCATCCTGGAAGGTTGCACCGATAGTGATGTCGAGGTCCTCATCTTCCATAGCCACGATGTCGAGGCCGTTGAAGCGGAGGGTCATATCATCACTCTGGTATTCATCCTTGTCTGAAGCGTCCATTTCAGCAACCATGTCGCCATCTACCCAGATAGATACTGAGTCGAGAACATCCCATGGGTCGATTGATGGAGTAGGATCAATCTCTACATCGAGACGTGAGATTGAAGCATCACCATCAGTGAAAGAAACAGTGAGTTCTGCAATTTCTGCATCCTCCTGTCCTTCCTCTACAGTATCATCAGATGCTGAATCGAGAGTTGCCTCATCGAAATCTGCCTCACCTGAGAGTTCATCTGAACCATTGTCCTCGTCCTCATCTTCATCCTCGTCACCACCAGTTGAACCAGCTACGCAGAGAGCGTTAGCCTTAGCACGAGTTGATGGACCGAAGAATCCGGTTGGGTTGGTAAGACCTGCTGGTGTAAGAATGTCAGCACGGTGCATTACCTGGAACTTTGAAACGGCAGCTGCAGTAGCTGGGCCAAAGTTCTCAGTCTCCATACCAGCTGAACCTGCGCCAGTAGCTGCTACGCGAGTATCAGCGTTACTGTTGAGGAACTCCTGGAGCTTCTTGACATCAGCGCCAGTAGCACCAGTGCGGAGGTCACGAGTCCAAGTGTATGGACACACGGCTGATGAAGAACCAGTTGAGGTTGAAGAACCACCCTGGAGCTTTGCAATCTGAGCCATGAGGTCATTAATCATCTTCTGCATCTCTTCTACTGACTGAGCCTTTGCAGGAGCAGCGAAAGCAGAGAAGATCATTGCGGCTGCAACAACGGCTACGATAGCCTTTGATGCAACAGTGTTTGCAATTTGCATAATCTGTATATAAGTAATTATTGAGTAGTGCAGGTTAAGTACTGCACTGTGTCCCAGGGTTAATGGGACGACTAATACTGATAATATGAATTAATTCATATTCGCGAGGTTGCCCTCACGTAATATCACCAACCTCTCCATACAAGTGTATTACGCTCATATAAAGAAGGTCAGCTGCAATTCGGGTCGGTGTGTCTGTCAGGCGGTCAAGACGGGAAAAGGTCACGCGGTGGTCTATGGTCGGGTAGCTGTCGTACTCTCTCCCACTCATATATATGAATGCATGGGTCTACAGGCACCATCCTTGGTACCCGTCACGAAGAGGAACAACAGACTGACCGACCATCGTCAGTGTTATTTGATTTGCTATGGAGCTCATGTGCAAGATGAGCTTCGTGGACTTTTGCATACAGCAAAAGCGCAGAGTGTTTAGATCTCTGTGAACCACGAGTTTGTCAAATAACAGTTGCCAATCTTTGGTACCCTCCTCTTCGGTGCGTGAGGATGATGATATGTATCACCTCCTCAGGTTCGCGACCTAGAGAAAAAGCGCCAAAGCGCATACCCCAACAGTATAGCAACTTTACAAGAAATTGCACGTTTTGATGGTGTGGAAACGATGTGTTTCGGCCATCTGATGCACTTTCTTACAAGCTACAAATACTCTGGTGTCTGACTAAGAAGACGATTCCCTCCCCACCGTCTTACGACCTCGTGTATGAGTACGACACACATTTATAGAAATACAAGCAAGCTGCATGAACCGGATAGGACGTCTCATCTTTGCGACAACCTGCTTCCCTTCACCTGAGATGTAAAACTACACGACATCTACCGTAACTGTCTTAGACGAGAGGTACAAGCTCACGTCCTCCTGTCTGATATAAGAGACAATCCTCTTACTTATTTATCAGACACACGTCCAGATAATCTAATTGTATACGTTTATCTTTTCTAGGACACTGCGATAGAGTACGTCGACCAACGTCGTTCTCCCTGTCGTATAACGACACCCTGCTCTATGAGACTGTTAAGGTCACGCTGAATGGTCTTTGCACTCACATCAGTGATAATGTCGGTGAGGTCCTTGATGGTGGCGTTTGGCTTCGCTTCAAGGACGGTCTTGATACGAGTGGTTCTATCAGACAGATCACTGTACACGAGGATGGCGTCTGAGCTCATGTCGTTCTTCGGTATCTGGATACGGTTGCGACGCGGCGCACTCGGGCGACGGGCCGACGTTGGCGCGAGACGTGGCGCTGAGGCAGCAGCTCCAAGCTCGCCTTGGACATAATGGTTCTTCACGTAACGAAGGACGGTGTCTATCTCATCACTGACTGAGCGGACGATAGCGGGACCAATGAGACGGCCAGCCTCAGCAATCGTGAGTGCACTTGTAAGCGCGACGAGTGACTGCTGGAGCGTATGAATACCCTCACGCGACTCGTGCTCGAAGAGGTTTAAGGACGCGAGACTCGCGTCCTGGACAGCGAGTGCGCGACGACTGAGGTTATCGTGATGAACGCGAGATGTCTCTTGGTACGGTATGTGGGACAAAATATAAAAGACGGCAGCGACGACTTTTTCTGTCTTTTTAAAAACATTGTTGTAGAAGTCGTTACTGGCGGATAGTCTTTTATACTGTATGAGACTGATATTGTCGTTGACTGGTTCCATACGTCGTTTAGTGTCGTTTTAGTCTGCTCGTAAATGTCCTTCACGTGTTAAAGACACGCCTCATGGATATAGACTAACTATAAGGACATTTCCTTTATTTGCAACGTAGAAGAGTCATGTCTTTCATGTCGTAATAGCACGCCCCAACGCCCTGACCTCCTCTCCACAGCGTCGTTTTAGCCCTTTGTTCGTGGTAGTATAGGGGCATCATTTTGAGAGTGTAAATCGTATTTGTCATGCCGAAAAAGAAAGTCGATAAAGCCCCTGTCCCTGAACCAACCTCGTTCTTTGATGACCTCTCACCCCAGGCGAAGCAGGCAATCCTCGCGGTGGTGGTCGCCATCATTGGAGTCTTCTTCACTGCTTCCCTCTTTGAGATTGGTGGGCCGGTTGGCCACTATACCTACGTGGCACTTGAGACGCTCTTTGGGACCGGAGCGTACCTCTCGCCACTCGTCTGTGCCTTCTATGTGTATGCGCTTCTCAATCCAAAGGATGACAACCATGTAAGTGGCTCAAAGGTCATCGGCATCGCTCTCCTCTTCATCTCGTTTCTCGGGCTTCTTGAGCAATCATCGACCGACCTCGGTGGCTGGATCGGTAAGGCGAGTGCCGTGCCACTTAATTCTCTCCTCGGGTCACCCGTGACCTTTGTCATTCTCATTGGGGTCGTCCTCATTAGTACCTTCCTCATCTTCAATACCGGACTGAAGCTCCCGGGTCGTAAGGAGGAGATGGACTACGAGAACGATGACGATATCGATAACCTTGTCCTCCCTGAAGAGGAGTATGACGAGGCGGAAGAAGCACCTACCCGCAAGGGCAAAAAGGGAGCCGGTGAGGAAGAGGCTCCGGCGGAAACCCTCCCCGCTAAGGCGAAGCGTCCGATGGTCGATACCGCCAAAGAGACCCTCGGCCTCGGTGGTAAGGGGACTGGTGAATTTATCGTGTCGACCTTCCGCGGCACCTATGCTCCACCACCGCTCTCACTCCTCAAGAAAGATGCCGGTAAGGCACAGACTGGAGACGTCAAGGCAAACGCCAACATCATTAAGCGCACGCTTAAGGAGTTCGGGATTAATGTCGAGATGGACGCGGTTGAGGTCGGACCGACTATCACCCGCTATGCCCTCAAGCCGGCGCAAGGTGTGAAGATTGCCCGCATCGTCGGCTTGCAGCAGGAGCTCCAGCTCAACCTCTCGACCGGCGCCCTCCGTATCGAGGCACCGATCCCGGGGAAATCACTCGTCGGTATCGAGATACCAAATCTCCAGCGCGCCACCGTCGGTCTCGCATCGCTCTTAAAGACCCCAGAATACACCGACTCACCGCACCCACTCCTCGTGGCGCTTGGTAAGGACGTGACTGGACACGCCCACTTCGCAAACGTGGCCCGGATGCCACACGCCCTTATCGCTGGTACCACCGGCTCGGGTAAGTCGATTATGATCCACAACCTCGTGGTGTCACTCCTCTTCCGTAACTCACCAGAACAGCTCCGCCTCTTTATGGTGGACCCGAAGCGGGTTGAGCTCACTTTATATGAAGGTATCCCACACCTCCTCTCACCGGTTATCACGGACGCGAAGAAGACCCTCCATATGCTCAAGTGGGCAGTGAAGGAAATGGAACGGCGGTACGATGTCCTCCAGGGTCATAAGATCCAGAATATCGACTCGTACCATACGAACGTCTTCCAACCAGCGAAGAAGGAATGGGAGGCTAACGGATCACCTGAAGAAGAACGGGCAGACTTACCTGAGGCCATGCCGTACATCGTCATTATTATGGACGAGCTCGCCGACCTCATGAGCGCCTTCCCGCGGGAGCTAGAAGCGCTCATCGTCCGTCTCGCCCAGATGAGTCGCGCGGTTGGTATTCACCTCATCCTCGCGACCCAGCGCCCATCGGTGAACGTCATCACCGGTACGATTAAGGCCAACATCCCGACTCGACTCGCCTTTAATGTGGCGTCACAGATTGACTCACGTACGATTATTGACCAGGTCGGCGCTGATAAGCTCCTTGGCCGTGGTGATATGCTCTTCCTCTCGAGTGACGCACCAAAGCCAATTCGCCTCCAGAGTGCCTTCGTCTCAGAGGAAGAGACGAAGAATGTGGTGACGTACCTCAAGGAGCAGGTAGCAGGCCAGGGACTGAGTGACTCAATCAACTTTGATGAAAAAGGTGGCGGTACCGGCGACAGCTTCATCGGCCTCCTCCAGGGGAACGATGGTGATGATGATGACGAGCTCTTTGAAGACGCCCGCCAGGCAGTGATTGAAGCCGGCAAGGCCTCGACCTCGTACCTCCAGCGTAAGCTCCGGGTCGGGTACTCACGCGCCGCTCGCCTCATCGACCTACTTGAGGAGCGCGGTGTGATTGGACCGGCCGATGGTGCGAAGCCACGCCAGATTCTTGAGGGCGGTCGTGGTGATAGTGACGATAGCCTTGATGGTGGGACTGATGATGAACGCTTCTAGGTATGGTACCGCGTACGACTAATCCCTTCACCTTTCGGACATTTGTCCTATCTTGTGCTGCCATCTTGGGCTTGCTGTGTCTCTTCGCGTATATCATCTGGCAGTCTCGCTTCCTTATTATAGGTCCTCAGATCATGCTCACGAGTGAACCAGCCCGGGTCAGTAATGAACGAATCATTACCTTAGAGGGCCAAGCACGTAATATCGCCAAGATTACCCTCAATGGTCGGCAGATATTTACCGACCCAACTGGGAATTTTGCGGAAGCGCTCGTGCTCGAAAACGGGTATACTATAGCTACCATTGCGGCAACGGATCGCTACGGACGTACCACCACGCTCACTAGACCGTTTATGTACACACCCGCATCGATGGTCACAACGAATTAATATTTAGCTACTCTGTCCTCTATGAAACCAAAAAAAGCTGCTAAGGCCCCAAAGACCATTGGCGCACCCGCCACCGATAAGCAAAGTGGCCTCGCTGATATTGCCGAGACCCTTCGTAGTCTCAAAACCAAGTTCGGTGAAGAAGCGATTATGACCCTGAGTGATAGTCGCAAGGTTGATATTGATGCGATTGCGTCAGGCTCAATTGGGCTTGATGAAGCGCTTGGTATCGGTGGCTACCCACGCGGTCGTATTATTGAAATCTACGGACCAGAATCATCAGGTAAGACGACTCTCTCACTCCATGCTATCGCTGAAGCCCAGAAGGCTGGCGGTATCTGTGCGTTTATTGATGCTGAACACGCGATGGACCCTGAATACGCCAAGAACCTCGGGGTAAAGCTCGATGAGCTCCTCATCTCACAGCCAGATCACGGCGAGCAAGCACTCGAGATTGTCGAGTCACTCGTCCGTTCAGGTAAAATTGATGTCATTGTTATCGACTCGGTCGCTGCCCTTACCCCGAAGGATGAAATCGAAGGTGAGATGGGTGCCCACCACGTCGGTAAGCAGGCTCGCCTCATGAGTCAGGCACTCCGTAAGCTCACTGGTATTGTCGCGAAGAGTAAGACGGTCGTTATCTTTATTAACCAGATCCGTATGCAGGTGGGCGTGATGTTTGGTAATCCGGAGACTACCCCCGGTGGAAAGGCCCTTAAGTTCTACACCTCAGTACGTCTCGATATCCGTCGCATTGCCCAGATTAAGAAGGGTGAAGAAGTGGTCGGTGGTCGCCACCGCGTCAAGGTCGTGAAGAACAGGGTCGCTGCCCCATTTAAGGCGACGGAGTTTGATCTTATTTATAACGAAGGTATCTCACTTGAAGGTGAGCTCCTCGCCCTTGGTGAAAAATACAAGTACGTCACGAAGTCTGGTTCATCGTATACCTTTGTACCACCGGGTGGTGATGATTCAACTGAGGTGAAGCTCGGCCGTGGCTACGACGCTGCCCGTACCTTCCTCCGCGAGAATCCAAAGGTCAAGACCGAGCTCTTGAAACATGTCCGCAAGTCACTCAAAGAAGAAAAGGCCGTTGGTGGTGAGGATTAATTTGAAGGATTGATTGATAGAGATACAGAAGCGCGGGGCCAAAGGCCCCGCGCTTCTGTGCTATATGCCCCTACTCCATTTACCGTGCAATTGTATAGGTGCGATGGACCGCGAGAAGTCCAATCACCATACGAACCGTCACGGTGCCAGCAACGACTGCGAGACCACAAAACGCGATAAGTGCTGCAATATCAGCCTGCGTGAGAGCATTAGCAGTATAAGCTGGCAACTGCCCTACCTGAACCCGGAGAATATTCTCAATAATGCTCGAAATAGACACCAGACGCCAAAACGCTATCGCACTCGCCCCAAATACAAACCCGAGAAGTAACGCCGGCTGCAATACGATACTGAGCGTATACGCATACCAGACGCGACGCATAATCGCGCGCTTGAGGCGCCGGTTAGACTTGAAGTTTTGGGATAATGTGGTGGTCATACGTCGATTATAACGGCACGTGGGCCAAAAAGGTTACAGAGGCTGTTCAAGCTCGCCTGGCTTGGTCGCCTTGCGGAAGGCGGCCTTGGCGCGGTGGATACGCGCCTTGATGGTCCCTACCTCTTCACCGGTGTGCCGCGCAATATCTTCCTGTGGCCAACGCTCGAGGTAGTGGAGGCGCAGCACCGTCGCGAAGTGTCCCGGAATGCGCGCAAGGATACGCTCGATAGCATCGCGCTCGACCGTCCGCTCTGGTGCGACGGACTTATCTGCAACAAAGGCCTCGAACTCTGGGTCAAGCGCAGTGAAGCGCTCCCCCGTCTTTTTTCGGCGCATGTAGTAGGTATAGCTCGTATTGAGGAGAATACGATACGCCCACGAGGAGAACTTTGCTCCTTCGTGTGGGACGTAGGTATGTGCGTTGAGGTAAATCTTCGTAAAGGTATCCTGAACGATTTCTTCGGCGTCTTTTTCGTCGCGAATAATGGCTACTGCCCGCCGCATAAAGGCCTGCTCGTAGCGATCAAGAAGGACGGCAAAGAGCCACGGGTGAGACGCGGAGCGTGCGAGGAGCTCCTCGTCCGGTAATTCGCGAGCATCATCAGTCGATGCGAACCATGACATATATCTTATAATACCACCAAAATGAGGGTTTGGATGTTGTACAAAGCTTTGCTTTTCAGGTGTAATTTTGGTATAAAGTGGCGTTATTCAATCTAAGCATATTTCTGTGGCAGTACTCTCATACAACGAAATTACTCCAAAGAAGGTCATCATTTTTAATGATGAGCCGCATTTGGTTATCTCTTACCACGTCTTCCGCAAGCAACAGCGCAAGCCGGTTAATATTACGAAGCTTAAGAACATCAAGTCTGGTCGCGTGGTGGAAAACACCTTCCACGTGAACGAGACTGCCGAAGAGGCAGACATGGAGACTCGTCTCGTTACCTTTATCTACCGTAAAGGCAGTGAGTACTGGTTCCATAATGCCGGCAAGCCAGCTGAGCGTTTTATGCTGACCGAAGACTTCGTCGGTGATCAGGGCAAATTCCTCAAGGACCGCAGTGAGATTCAGGCGCTCGTCTACGAAGACGAAGTAATTGGACTCAAGTTCCCAATCAAGGTAGAGCTCAAGGTTGTGGAGGCCGCTGAAGCGGTTAAGGGTAACACCTCAAGTGGTGCGCTTAAGGAAGTAAAGCTTGAAACCGGAGCGACACTCATGGTACCGATGTTCATCAATGAAGGAGACATCATCGCTATCAACACCGAAGATGCTGCGTACTCAGAGCGTATTGAGAAGGCGTAAGTGAGTTACCTCTAACATAAACGGGTGGTCTGCAACTGCAGACCACCCGTTTATGTTCCCTTTTCCAACCACCAAAAGAAAAAGACGCCCCTGAAGTAGCGCCTTTCCTCAATCATCCTCGTCAGGATCACGAAATATAACCAGCAAGATAACAAGAACAACGAGGATAGAGAACGAGAAGAGAAAAAATGATGACCAAGTCATCATGTCGAGTAGTGCCCTGAAGAACGCTACCCACATAGACAATCCGCAGACAAGTGCTCCGGACAAGATGCGTGATCTGTTGTTGTTCATGACTACCTCCTATATAGCCTTTAATATAATACAACACTATTATATTAAAGTCAATATTTCTTACCTCTTTGGGGTACGAAAAAGCCCAGGACCGTCGGTCCTGGGCTTTTTCGTCACCTTGGTCTTAGTGCGCGATGTATGGCATGAGGGCCATGAAGCGTGCACGCTTGATAGCGCGAGCGAAGTCTCGCTGCTGCTTGGCACTGAAGCCAGTACGCTTGCGACTATTCATGCGAGCGTGTGGGTTGATGTGATGGCCAAGTGAGACGATATCTTTGTAGTCGATATGCTCAACCTTTGCCTTCTTGTGAATGTTTTGCTTTTCGGCAGTTTCCATAATAGAGATTGATTACAATAAGGATTGCAATGATGGAATACTCCACTCAATTAGAATGGAATATCTTCTGGATTGATTTCCTCTTCTGGGTAGTCTGGAAGGACTGGTGCACCGCCACCGGTAGCGGCTGCAGGCGCACTACTCTGGCCGGCTGGGGCGCCACCTGAACGCGGTCCAAACTGGACACGGTCGGCAATCACCTCGGTACGGTATTGCTTTTGTCCGTCCTTGTCCCAACTGCGAGTCTGCATACGTCCTTCGACGTAAGCACTACTTCCCTTCGTGAGGTACTTTGAGCAAGTCTCAGCCTGCTTCCCAAATACGACGACGTTGTGGTAATCAGTCGACTCTTGGCGCTTGCCATCGCGGTCATTGTAGACGCGATTGGTAGCGAGCGAGAGTGAGCAAACCTGCATACCACTTGGAAGCGCCTTCATTTCAGGGTCGCGGGTGAGGTTTCCAAAAATCATTGCTTTGTTAAGGTACATAGGTCAAAAATGTGGTTTGTGTTAAGGATATACCCTATTCTACCACTTCCTTGGCCTTTTCGTCATCTGCGACTACTTCCTCGGTTGCCTCTGCTTCAGCCTCAACTTCTTCATCAGTAATGATGATGTTGCGCACGTTGCGGTCTGCGATTGACTCGTGGAAGCGGAATGGATTAGCTTCCTCGGTCTTTGTGAGACGGACCATGAGTGAGCGGAGGATAGACTTATGTGTCTCAACCTCTTCGGTCACGGTCGCAAGCTGTGCTGGGTCGAGGTGGAAACGAATCCAACCAAAGTACGCACTACTGAAACGACGATAGCGTCCCTCGAGGTACTTTTCGATTTCGTACGCGAGTTCGAAACGCTGTGCCTCCTCCTCATCGGTAATGGTTCCACCAGCAGCGGTGATGAAGCCCTTGAGCTCCGCCTCGATACTGTCTACTTCCCCTTCAGCTACCGTTGGAAGTACGTGGTAGGCAAGTTCGTAAGCGACGAGCTCACGTTCTGCCTCGGTAACTGGCATATTTGTATCTGACATATATTGTTATTTATGGTGTTTTGGTACGTGACCGTACCAATCCACCACGACTTTGTAACGCCGGAACATTACCATAGAAAGACCGGCTGTTCAAGCCCTCGTGTCATGCTACAATGACGCATATCATGAGTAAAAGTAGCTACATTCGCCCCCTTATCCTCCTTACGAGCGGAGCGAGTCTTATCCTCCTCGGAACCACCGGCTGGCTCTACTATGAGCGGGCGCAGCAAAAAGCGAAGATCGAGACTCTCCAGCTCGACCGTAACTACTTCCTCCTCGAAAACGCCTCAACGACTGAACGTCTTCAAGCTGAAGCTGAGACCGCTTCAACCACCATCGCTACCCTCACCAGGGAGCGTGACGAGCTCATGGAGAAGCTCGCTCGTGAACAAGACAAGAATAGCGACTTTGAGCGGCAAATTAGTCGGATTTCAAATACCGTCGGTCGTCTTGATAAACTCTCAAAAACAGATGAGGAACTCCTCCAAAAGTACTCAAAGGTCTACTTTTTAAGTGAGCACTATGTCCCCTCACGACTGAAGACTATTGATAGCAAACACCTTGCGCCCGGCCGGCAAGAACAATACTTCCATGCAGACGCACTCCCGTTCCTCAACCGCCTCCTGACTGCTGCTGAAGATGATGGGATAACGATTACTGTTGTATCTGCCTACCGCTCATTTGAGACACAAGCGGAACTGAAGGGCGCCTATACACAGACCTACGGCAGTGGCGCCAACACCTTCTCTGCCGACCAAGGGTACTCAGAGCATCAGCTTGGTACCGCTATCGACTTCTCTACCCCTGACCTTGGCGGTACGCTCGGTGGTTTTGGTGATTCAGAGGCCTATGCATGGCTTAAGGAGAACGCCCATAAATACGGCTTTATCCTCTCATACCCTCAAGGTAACTCGTACTATGTCTATGAGCCCTGGCATTGGCGCTTCGTCGGCCAAGACCTCGCTGCCGACCTCAAGGCAGGCGGTGCTAACTTCTACGACTGGGACCAGCGCAAGATTGATGAGTATCTCATTGAGATTTTTGAATAAGCACACGACATGTTTGCGTGTCTTTTAAGAGTTTCGTAGTATAAAGACAGACACAACAACCGAAAGTAAGGTAGACATGAAACGATATGTCATGCACCTTGCTGAGGTGCAACGAGATCGATGCTGCTACTGCCAGCACATCATGGTGGTCTATAAGCCCGCTCGAGGTGAACCGCTCCCTCGCAATGCACTCACCCGAGACCATTTTGAACCACGAGTGCATGGAGGTCCGACCGTATCTGAAAATCTAGCACTCGCCTGTTCTTTATGTAACGGACTACGAGGAGATATGGATGCGTACGCATTTTATAATCTCCTCCAAAAATGGTTCAAGAATAACCCTGGTCTCCAAGAGCGGTGGCATACAATTGATAGCGAGCTCATCGCCGCTATCACTGCACATTGCAAACAGGTGCATGAATCATTTTTGCGTGGTCGTGGTAAACGTTCAGTTGAACACGCCTTCAGACATCGTGAGTGGCTCGACCGGCAGTGGCACCACCTCATGTGGGTAAAAATGAAACAGGCCTTCTAGGCCTGTTTTAACTCCTGTTACCTCATGAAGAAACATTAAGTACTAGTAACCTGGAACAGCACAGGATACATAACATGCTTGAACGACTCCTCGTCCACGATGTCTGGGACGGCAGGACCGCCCGCAAAATTGCCGACCTCTACAGCGACCACACCGTCACCGTGACCACCGGCAAACTCAGTGAATGTCTACGCGCCACTCGGCCAACCAGTCTCATCGTAGCCACCCCGATACTCGATTTCCCCTTCGAGGTGCTCTACGGAAAGATTTTGGTGATGGCACCCAAGCTGCCGGTGGTATATGTCACCAACGCTCATCTTGTCGAGCCCACTCAGCCCACCTGGGGTCTCTTCTGGCCGCCGCGCTCAGAGATTATCCCGCACACTGCCCTCACGAGGGAGAACATCGAGTACACACTCAAACGACAATCGCGCGTCTCCTGACGCGCGATTTAACTAGTGAAGCTTGTAGAGGCGCGCTACGTTCTCGCGTAATTGTAACCGCACCACTTCGACATCTTCCGCTGTAATGTCGGCAATTTTCTCATAAACGTTTTTTACCATCCATGGTTCACAACGCTGACCTCGGTACGGTACCGGTGCCACATACGGACAATCAGTCTCCGCGTGTATATATGATAGTGGTATCTCACGGATAATCTCCTCATACTGCCTCGCAAACGTGATGACACCAGTAAACGAGATAGTGCCACCAATATCAATAAACCGCTTGGCCTCCTCGATTGTTCCCGCATAAAAGTGCACATTAAACGGAACTTTGGCGTATTGCTTTAAAATATCGTACACATCAGCATAAACACTCCGTCCGGTCGGACTCGACTCACCCGGCTTCGGCCCACGGGTATGGATCATAAGTGGAAGTGAGAGCTCATTGGCGAGTGCTATCTGAGCCAAGAACGCCTCTTCTTGAATTGCATACGTCTCGTTCTCGCAGTGCCAGTAATCAAATCCGCACTCACCAATACCAACGACTTTTGGTGCAGTCGCGAGCGCTCGATACACTTCAGTATCAAAAACCTCCCCCTTACTCGTGAACGGCTGCCCACCCTCCCCAATTTCGTCCTCATCATGCGTCCCGGGGACCGTCTGTATGGGATGGAGTCCCACTATGGCGTACAGTGAATCATAGGTAGCAGCGAGCTCAACGGCGCGCTTGCTCGTGCACACCTTGGTACCGATATTGATGACCCCGACACCCTCGGCATCACAGCGAGCGATTACCGCCTCGACATCATCACTAAATGCCGACAAATTGAGATGCGCATGAGTGTCGATGTACTTCATATTTAACCAGTATACCACGTACCAAACCTTTCAGTTAACTGAAAGGTTTGGTAGAGTATTTATGTGACTAACATCTCCAAATCACCACTCACTACCAAGCAAGAGAAGGAATTATTTGATCAACTTGGGATTTTATTTTCCGACCGCTCCGCGAGCACGGCTCAGGGTCTGTTTAATGATCTCCTTGGACCAGAAGAAAAAATTATGTTAGCCAAACGTTTAGCAATAATAATATTGCTATACAAAAGGCAAAGTTTATACTTCATTGCTCAACATCTTCACGTTAGCCCCGCTACTGTTGCTCGCCAATTAAACTTACTCAAACAAAATCAGTACGAACACATCATTCAAACCTTAGCAAAACCTACACCATCTATTATAAAAGTCATTCAGGCTATTGATGACATTCTCCATCTCGGAGGCATTCTTCCTCACTACGGTGAAACTCACCGCTCGGAAGCATTTAAAAAGGCACGCGAGGCAAAAACACGACGAAATAATAACACCTAAACCTTTCAGTTAACTGAAAGGTTTAGGTGAGGAAGGTGGTGATGTGTGGGTCGTAGGTGGTGAGGTCACCGTACCAATGGTCGGCTTCGTGGGTGGTGATGAGGGTGATACTTGGAGCCTTTTCTTCAAGTGTCATCTTAGTGAAGGCGTAGCTCGTGGTTGGATCCTCAATATTATGAAACGCGATAGCCGGCACCATGAGGGTAGTGAGTGGCGACCAGTCATCTTTGAAGAGACCCTCCACTGCCATATCAAGTGGCATACCAAAGAAGACACACCGGGCAGGAGTAACCGCACCGTGCGCAATTGCCTGAAGCGCGAGGAGCGACCCGGCAGACTTGGCAAAGAGTATCACTTCGATGTCTGGTGACAGTGTCATGATATGCTCGCGTAGCTTCGCTTCTTCGGATACAAAATCAATCAAAGGCTCCCCACTCTCCCAGTGATTGTAGTGAAGCATGAAAACACTGTCGTACATCGGACCATAGTGTTCAACGATTAACTCACCCCAGGCTTTATTCTTTAGGCTGTTGCCAGACAATACAATCAAGTGACGCATAAGTTAAGTATAACGAAGATTGACGTCGCTCGCACACTCTCCCATAATGCGGGGCGGACACAGGAGCACAGCAATGAATACCTTTGACTTCCCCACCAACCCTGCTTACTACTTGCCACGGAAACGGCAGTGGCAGCTCTGGCTGCGGTATGGGAGACTCTTTGGCTATCCGCACTGGTATTTGCCATGACGGATAACGGGCGCCTCTGGCGCCCGTTTTGCTTACCCGCGGATGACTGCCTCAATCTCAGGGAACGATTCACCAATAAAGTGGAAGCGGTCAGTAAAGCGATAAAGCACTGCCGATGGATAGAGCTCAAGTGCCCGCTCACTATGTGCGTACGGCACAATCGTATCGTCTTCAGAGTGCCAGAGATGGAGCGCGCCTGGTACTGTTTTAAAACCATGCCATGACGCAAGGTCGAGATAAAATCCTTCACAGTCTTCAAGCGGGAGAATCACCGGCGCAATGAGGTGCGTCTGACGAACCGAAACCGGCAACGTCGCTTCACTTAAGTACCGGAAGAGAAAGGCTCCGCCAAGTGAGTGTCCGACCAAGGTGACACCATCGCGAAGATACGGCACCATTTTTTCAAACCAGATTTTCCACGCTTCGTAGTCTGCCCAAAAAGAGTTTGGCAACTGCAGCCGATGGCATTCGTGGGTACTCGCTAGGTTAGCAAAGAGTTCTTCTTGCCACTTTTTCTTAACCTCATATGGGTTAAAACTCCGTGCCCGTAGGGCGGCATAGAGCTTTTCACTATCACGGAAGGCATCTCCCCCATGGATGAATATGAGCTGAGGTTTCATTACGATTCGAGACGATTAAAGAGATTGTCTGGCTTTTTGTTTTCTTTTACTGCGTTTAGAATTACTTCAGCAGTCGATGGCATGAATGGCTGAAGGTACGAAGCTATCGCATGAAGTTCCACTACCAGTTTTGAAATTATTTCGACTGCTGCTGTCTTGTCTGTTTTAACTAACTTGAATGGTTCAGTTTCTGCAATTCTTTCATCATTTTTTTGTATCTCCCCCCACAACAAATCCATTGCTGCTTGCAAGTTAAATTTCTCGAAGTGTGGCATTACGATTGAATGATCAGAGATAGTAACCGGCGCATCAAGATGTGTCTCGGCCATCTTCATGACACGGGCAACGAGGTTACCGAGACCATTGACGAGGTTGGCGGTATACCACTCATCGAGCTTCTCCCACGTAACATCACTATCATCAAATGGATGTACGTGACGAAGGAGGAGGTAGCGTGTCGCATCAGTACCGTAGCGCGCGATGAGCTCGTACGGAGAAATCACATTGCCAAGACTCTTTGACATCTTCTGTCCACCACTATTGATAAAGCCGTGGTACACCACCTTATCAGTCGCCTTTACTCCGGCTGACTTAAGCATCGCCTGCCACATAATTGATTGGAAGCGGACTTGATCCTTTCCAGCCACTTGCATGACATGACCATCACGCCAGAAGGTACCAAAGTCACCAGACTCATCCGGCCAGCCCAGGGTCGAGATGTAGTTCGTGAGTGCATCAAACCAGACATACATCACCTGGTTCTCATCACCCGGGACCGGGATACCCCAATCAAGTCGCGACTTCTCGCGTGAGATACTAAAATCTTCAAGACCAGCTTTCACAAAGTTAAGCGCCTCTTGTCTGCGCCACTCTGGCTCGACGACCCCCTCCTGACTCAAATACTCTTCAAGATAGGTTTGGTAATTTGAGAGTTTAAAGAAGTAGTTCTCTTCTTCAATCACCTGACATGGTTTCGTGTGGATTGGACAAATATTCCCCTCGAGTAATTCTTCGGGTTTGTAGAACAACTCACAGCCAACACAGTAGTGACCACTATATGACTTCTTGTAGATATCGCCATTTGCGGCACAACGTTGCCAGATCTCTTGGCAGGCACGGATATGCTTCTCATCGGTGGTGCGAATAAACGCATCGTACGAGAGATCGAGTGCTTCACCGAGTCGCTTGAACTCGCCCGCGTAATGATCGACATACGCTTGGCGACTCTCCCCTTTCTCGTCAGCTTTCTGCGCAATCTTTTGTCCATGCTCGTCGGTGCCAGTATTAAAAAAGACATCGTGACCGAGAAGTCGCCAATAACGTGCGTACGTATCAGCTTGAATAAACTCCTGAGCATGACCAATATGTGGGTCGGAGTTGACGTAGGGTAAAGTAGTAGTAAGGTAACGCGCTTGTTTGTCTGCCATAGTGAAATTACTGTACCACAATCTCTATAAATAGAAACGGGGTGATGCCAGCGGTCGCATATCAGAGCAACACAATAGACATCACCCCTCCCATCATTCCTATAACCAACCCTTCGTCTCAAGCCGAGCTGGATACTGCCTGGCAGCGGGCGCCCACCGCCAAACGCTGGCTACAGCCACTTTGGAACATGGTTAAAATAACTTATCACAAAATAGCAAAACTAAACCTTGACCTACTACGATATACTAGAAACATATGGAATCGAGACGAGCTATCTATATGGGAATGTTTATCGGCGGACTCATCGGTGGATATATCCCCGCGCTGTGGGGAGCCGGACTCTTCTCGTTCTCTTCCCTCATTGGTAACGCGCTTGGTGCCTGCGTCGGCATCTGGGTAATGTTCAAGCTCACACGGTAAAAGCCGGCCCTAGGTAGAGGCCGGCTTTCTTTTTTCTTGGGTGATAGTTTTGATTGCACCATAGAGACGCAAGCGCGTTTCTGCATCAAGACCACTAAGCTCCTTTGCCAGAAGCACCGCATCGCCCAATAACTCTGGGTGCTCATTGAGAAAATCGAGCAAATCGTACTTTTGTACTGCCGGCAAAGAAGTCACCGCTTTCATCACACGCTTAGTCAGACGAGTCTCACCCTTAGTCAGATTAAACAATAGGACCGCTTCACTCACTGGAATGGGCTCCACTTCAACCGGAGGAAACCAGTAACTCATCGGCAATCCCAAGTATTGCGATAACCGGTACAAGGACTCGAGTCTGATAAATTGAGCATCACGTAAGCGACGATGAAGTGCCGCACGTTCGTACCCCATGATGACACCGAGCTTAACCATACTAATACGGTGACTTGCCTTCACTTCGTAAATTTTGTCTCTCACAAAGAGAGCAACATCATTGTCAACATGAACATCCATGTGACCTCCCTTTCTGCGAATAGGACTCTTCTGTTCTGAGAGTACCGCTATTTGAGTCGACTGACAAGTTCACTAATTGCGACGCGCTCTTGCTCGCCGGTATCACGGTGGCGGATAGTGACGGTATCAAGGAGGTCGGGGTTTTCTCCGAGGGTATCAAAGTCGATGACGATACAGTACGGAGTACCGATTTCATCTTGGCGACGATAGCGCTTGCCGACATTACCATTATCATCCCAGGCAATGTTACCGAATTCTTTCTTCAGAAGCATAAAGACACCGCGCGCCTTCTCGACTAATTCCGGCTTATTCTTTAAGAGTGGTGACACACACGCTCGGTATGGTGCGAGATGAGTCGGAAGTGCGAGGTACGTACGCACCTCGCCATTCACCTCATCTTCACGGTACGACTCACAGAGGACCGCCGTGAGTGCCCGCCCGACACCAAAGGATGGCTCAAGCACATGGGGCACGAGCTTCGTCCCATCACCCTCGACATACTCCATCGACTGGCCACTCGCCTTGGCGTGCGCCTGCAGGTCAAAGTCGGTCCGGTAGGCAAAGCCAGCCAGCTCATCAAAGCCCTTGCCAGGGTAGTTGTATTCAAAATCAATGGTGCGCTTACTGTAGTGCGCGAGGTCGTTTTCGGGTACTTCAAACTCTTGGATGTTTTCACGAGAGAGACCGAGGTGATCAAACCACTGCCAGATAGCGAGACGCCAGGCTTCAAACTGCTCTTGCCACTCAGACTCACGAACAAAGTACTCTATCTCCATCTGCTCAAACTCACGCACACGGAAGAGGAACTCACGCGGTGCAATCTCATTACGAAAGGCCTTACCAATTTGCCCAATACCAAACGGCAACTTTGGTGACATACTATCGACGACGTTTTTGAAGTTCACAAAGATACCCTGTGCTGTCTCCGGGCGGAGATACACCTGCCCCTCAGGACCAGCAGTGGCACCAATACGGGTCTCAAACATCATGTTAAAGGTACGTGCCTTTGAGAGTGGGTTACCCTTTGGACTCTTGATACCACGCTCAAGAATTGTCGCGTCAATCATCTCAAGTGACATACCCTCAGCATCAATGCCGTTATCCTTGAGGAGATGGTCGGCGCGGAAGCGTTCACTGGTCTCGGTATCTTCAACGAGCGGATCGACAAAACCGGCCACGTGCCCACTCGCCTCCCAGACTTTGGCGTTCATGAGAATCGCGGCATCAAGGCCGTACATATCTTCACGTCCTTCGACAAACATCTTCCACCATTCGGATTTAATGCGATTATTGAGCGCCACCCCAAGCGGACCTAAGTCCCAGGCACCACGGAGCCCACCATAGATGTCTGTACCCTGAAATACAAAGCCGCGACGCTTACAGAGCGCAACGATTTTTTCCATTTTGTTGTCGGTAGAAGTGGTCATAAACTATGTGATTACCGTACTGTTGTACCACAAAAGACGCCCCGGGCCAAAGGCCCGGGGCGTCTTTTGTTAGCGTATTATTACTGCTCACGACCAGTCGGCGAGGTCTCGGTACGACGGACGAAGCCATTACCCTCTTCATAGCCTGCCTCTTCAGAGAGCTCAGTTGCGAGTGGTGCTGACTCAGCTCGGACCACGTCCCCCGTGAAGCGATCGGTGGCGCGGAAGCGCTGGGCTGAGAGAATGGCCGGCACCTGTCCAATTTGATTCTGACTTGGGAGCAAACTGACCTGGAACGAAACCTGCTTCCTGGTTCCAGCGGTGATATCACCAATATTCCAGAGAACCTCTTTAGTCACTGGATTAAAGGTCATCGTGCCATCACCGGTAGTCTGGTTTTGCCAGCTCACATACTGCGGGAGCGCGGTACTCACCGTCGCACCGGTGACGTCGTTCCCGCCAGCACTCGCAAACATCGTAATCGTGTATGTCGTTGCCTTATCAGCTACTGGTGGGAACGGTCCACTTTCACTAAAGCCAGCATTCCCTCGACCAAGTTCGCGTGAGATAGCGACGTTTGAGGTGAACTTCACCTCACTCTTGGCGGTACCGACGAGCTGCTCGGTTGCGTTTGATTCAGACACACGGCGAGCAAAGGCGTTGGCGGTCAAGGTAAACGCCGGAGTTGCTGTCTCTTCACCGGGCTTCAAGCTAAACGAGAAGGTACGCGTCTCGCCAGGTGGTACCTGCTCGAGATCCGGATCACCAGATGGGTCAAAGCGAATAACATCCTTCACCGAGTCATAGTAGCCCTTTGGTGCATTCACCCGGTCTCGGACGAGAATATTCCCCTTCACCCCGACCTCAACGACCATATCGTAGAGTGAGTCATTGAGTGTGTTGCGTACAATGACACTCACCGTCGTCTGCTCACCAGTGCGAGCAGTCACGACCTCGCTCTCGACATTATTCACCCGAAGCCCGACATTAATAAACGGCTGCTCAATGAGGAAGTCGGCAACTGCGGTCGCAAGTACCGACCCGACCTCAAACTGATTTTCTGGCTTGGCCGCACCGGCACTAAACTTGAGCTGGAACTCTTCATCTTGCTGCCCAACAATCGCACCCCTGAGGCGAATGGTCTGTGTCTTCTCTGGCCGGAGCTCGCTAATGAGCCAGGCGTTTTCTCGATAAGCTGGAGATGGCTCAGCACTTGAGTAATCAAAGTTACTTGGGTAATCAGCAGTGACGAGGATATCCTTCAGCGGTGTCGGGGCATTTGATTGCACGGTAAGAACAATATCTATCTCCTGCCCGGAGGATACCTTCTTAACGGTATTCACCCGAATCACCACTGGTGAAGAATTGATTTTAAAATTAAATGGTGTCGCCTCTTTGTAGAAGGTGCCACTTGAACCGACAAGCCGGTACTCAATCCGCGCTTGGACGGTTCGCTCTTGATTCTCTTCACCAAAAACGATGGCACTCACCGGAATCTTAAGCGTCTCACCAGCAGCGAGACTGCCGATAGTCTGACGCTCTTCGAGCTTATCCTTTGGTTCTTCCTCATCAGACTTACTGCCGGTTGGATAATTGACGATGAGGACCGCCGACTCAATGGCGACCGTATTGCCGTTTTTGATTTCGAGCTCAAGTGGTAGCACCTCACCACCACCAACCGAGAATGGTCCGGCGATTGAGAGGTCGATGTTCTTGTTGGAGATTTGGTTATTCCCCAAGAACATGTACATTCCGGTCACTCCAAGTACGAGGAGAAAGAGTGCGATAGTCCCAAGGAGTACGACGGTACGGTACCGGTGACGCTTCACCGGCTTTGATGGGTGTGAGACGGTGAGGGTCGGACTGGTGATATCACCGACCGGTGCTGGTCGTGGCGGTGGCGGAGGGGGTGGCGTATTTGTCCACGCCCGCGGAACCTGCTGGGGCGAGATATCTGATAACTGTGCCCGTGGCTGGGCTTGTGTGCCCGGGCCACGCTCATAGAGCCGGCGACGCATCGCTTCGATTTCGGCTTGATCCTTAATTCCAGACATATTGGTAGTATACCACTCACCCACGCTCGAGGTGACTAACCGCCTGTGCGCCTCGGTAACACTCAAGCAATGTCGACTCGATATCTGGCAACTCGGTAAATGAGAGCGTCTCGTACGGTACACCGAGATAGCCTTCAAGCGACTTTGGCGGAGCGACATACCCGAGCTCGGTTAAGAGACGGACCGTAGCCAAAAGGTCACAAAGTTCACGTTCTGGGACCTCCCCTTGGCTTAAAAACCGCATCGCCGCCAAAAACTCACGATACAACAGTGGCTCTGGTATCTCGCCATGCACGTGGCGACGGAGAAGCTTCGTGAGCTTCACGATACTACCCCGGGCACTGCGACTCTCAGCGTCAGCGTAGAAGTTTTGGTACACGTCGACACTCCCGATACGCCAGCCTGTCTTCCCTTTTACCAATGTCACGGTGATATGCGAAAAGTCCTGGAGCGCGTAGCGCTGGCGACTCCGCTCTTCACGCACACTCTTCGCGCTCGCATACACAAGCCCGGCCCGCTCGGTAAAGAGCGCGTAGGATTTATCAGCAGTGTTACTCAGAAAGCTCCCCACCACCACCGCATCTGTAATGTACGTCTCGTACGCCATAGTAGGAGTAGTGTACCGTAAAACGAACAGAAGCGGGATGGCCCATGGGCCATCCCGCTTCTGTTCTACCTTCCCGCTTAGACCGTCATGGCAATCATAAAGCGGTAGTCACCCGCCACCACCTCGGTACCAGTCGTTGACGCAAAGGTGAGCGCACGGGCATTTACTGTTTTAACCACCGTCGCTTCATGCGCACGGATAGCTGCCTGCCCTGCTTCATCAGTCTCAATAACGAGTGACACTACATCGGCTGGCTCAAGATTCGCCGCCTTACGCATCTCCTGAATGGTACGTACGACTTCACGCACCGCACCCTCGGCAATGAGCTCGGGAGTGAGGTTGGTATCAATCGAAACGGTCTCATGGACAAGATACGACTTGGCGTTTAGTTCATCAAGCACAATCGAGGCAAGCTCAGGCGCGAGCGCTGGACCAGTCACCGAAGCAATCGGCTGCCGCACCTTAATTCCAGACTTCGTACGAGCTTCAAGCGCCTTTGTCACAATCTCACGGACCACATGCATATCGGTGACAATTGCTTCATCGACAGGAATACTAACTGGCCACTTGGTCAGATGAACACTCTCTGCCTCTCCGTCCTCTCGTACCGCGCGGTAGAGGTACTCGGCGTAGAACGGCATGGCTGGCGCCATTACCTTCGCGAGTTCGCGAAGGACATACCGCAACGTACCAAGCGCAAGAGTCTTGTCTGAAGTTTCAGGATTTGATAATTGCATGTCAGCTGCGAGGCGCGGGAAAGATGACGATGGAGACGTACTGGCTGATACGGCGGAATCGGCATCTGGGACCCGCAACGAAGCAGATGCTTCAATTTTCGAATCCTGCTTGAGACGTTCGCGACTGCGACGCAGATACCAGACCGACACATCATCGATAAAGTCCGCAATTGGGCGGGTTGCCTTATCGAGCTCGTAGCTCTCGTAGCCACTCGTGACTGTGGCAATAAGCGCATTCAAGCGCGACACAATCCATTTATCAAGCACGTGGCTCGAAGCGCTACTAGCCGGAGTACCATCGGCATACATCTCGTACATCGCAAGTACATTGTGGAGGCGACCGATGTTCTTGCGTTGCTGCTCGGTTACTTCCTTTTCACTGAAGTTGAGATCTTCACCACGAATGATTGGTGCAGACATCATGTAGTAACGGACCGCGTCTGCTCCCACTCTATCAACGAGCTCCATCGGATCTGGATAATTGCGAAGACTCTTCGACATCTTCTTCCCATCTTCGGCAAGCGCGAGACCATTCACAATCACGTTCTCAAACGGTGAGCGACCGAAAAGTGCAGTACCGAGCACAATGAGTGAGTAGAACCAGCCGCGAGTCTGATCAAGCCCTTCGGCGATAAACTGCGCTGGGAAACACTTCCCCACAAACTCTTCCGGATTCTCGCCCATGTAGTGGTGCTGGGCATATGGCATTGAGCCTGATTCAAACCAGCAGTCAAAAACGTCTTTGATGCGTTCAAGCTTCGTGCCATCGGTATCGAAGAGCTCGATATCATCAATATATGGACGATGGTAATCAAGCTGGTAGAGGTCATTGTGCGGCAGTGGTACAAACGGCAACGGACGCACCTCGGCATTCTTGAGATAGCCATTCTTCTTGAGCGCAATCATTTCATCGTAGTCTGCCCCACGTGCAACCGTCTGGAGCGCAAAGAGCGAGCTACCGTGTCCAATGACGAGCGTCTCCTCGTTTTGGTGCGTACTGTCATATTCATAGAGCCAGGCACCAACACGCTTAATGAGATCGTAGCGACTCTCTCCACCCGGGAAAGTCTTCGTAAACTTCTCTTCCTCAGACGCGAACTGCGCATTGAACTCCGCCCATCTCTTCCCTTCCCACTCGGGACCAACTTTGAATTCTTGGAGGCGCTCATCTGCCACCACCGCTTCAGCTGGGAGCCCGAGCTCGCTCGCAATAATCTCCGCCGTCATACGCGCACGCGTCATACCCGAGTGCATAATCTTCGTGAGACCATGAGTACGAAGACTCTGTGCTGTCGCCTTGGCCATCTCGAGTCCCGCCGTTGTAAGGACATTCCCGGCGTCAGCAATCGCGTCAATGACACCAGAGAGGTTACTCTCGGCCTCAGCATGACGCATGATGTGGTAGGTATTACCACGCTGTGGGAGAAAGCGTTTAAGGTCATCAAGTGAACCCAT
>JACCDI010959338.1_pt1 | contig 33353 bp, 31 predicted proteins | sample 7442791 | NCBI WGS metagenome assembly JACCDI01 (sample SAMN15323434, study PRJNA562643) | freshwater metagenome | isolation source: river surface water | place: USA:Blue River Watershed | collected 2017-08-15
GATTAATAACATTTGTTGAAAAAAGATTTTATTCTTATATTTGCAACCCTAATAATTAAGAAAAACACACAAACATGCTTATCATAAACGTAAAAGAAAGCGATTCTCTAGAAAAAGCACTAAAGAAGTTCAAGAAAAAATTTGAAAAAACTGGCGTTGTTAAAGAATTACGCTCAAGACAAGCCTTTGAAAAACCATGTGTTACCAAGCGTATGCAGAAAATTCGTGCTGCATACAAACAAAAAATGCAAACTCAAGAAGTTGAAGGTTAATCTTTCAACCTTATAAACAAAAAAAGCCGCTTTTGCGGCTTTTTTTGTTTAACATAGTTTACACTCCCTAATTTCATCATGACCGCCAATAGTTTTGATTGAGATTATCCTTAACTTCGTTTTATAGCTGTATGCAAACCTACATCGATGAGTTTATTCACTACCTTGAGAAAAACAAACGAATGAGTTTGCACACAACTATTGCCTATCGTGGCGACTTAGAGCAGTTTTTAGCTTATTTAAGCACAGTTGGATCTCCAACTCTCAATCAACTCAAAGCAACTCACATCAGAGGCTGGATGGCCGATATGATGCAAAACAACATTGCTCCCCGAAGTATCCATCGAAAAATATCAAGTTTAAGGGCATTTGTAAAGCATTTGCGAAAAGATGGTCAATTAAATCATGATCCTCTGCTAAAAATCACAACCCCAAAAACACCCAAGCATTTGGTAAAGGACATACCGGCGGAAGATTTAAAAAACCTATTCAACCGTTTTCCTTGGCAAGAAATTGAAACCGGAGAACGAGACCGACTGCTTTTATTGTTGTTTTATACTTCTGGAATGCGTTTATCTGAACTCATAGGACTAAAAACCTCAGATGTAGATTTATCAAGAAGAAATATTCGGGTATTGGGAAAAAGAAACAAAGTGCGACTTATTCCGCTTCATGATGAAATTGAAGATTTGCTCAAATCTTATCTTCAGAAGATTGAAAAAGGAATTTTATTCACCCTACCCTCTGGTGACCCGTTGTATCCAATGTTTGTTTACAGAATGGTCAATAAATACCTGAAATTATTCTCATCAGCAGCAAAAACTAGTCCTCATGTTTTGCGACATTCATTTGCCACTCACATGTTAAACAATGGTGCAAATTTAATGGCCATTAAAGATATATTGGGACACGCAAATTTGTCGGCAACGCAGGTCTATACAAAAAACTCTTTTGAGAAATTGAAAAAAATTCATCAATTACATCCAAGAAAATAACGAAAAAATTTGTTTTTCACGTTTTAGTTTTAGAAATTGAAGTTAAAATCACCGCAAATGGTGAAATGTCTAACCAAAAAAACTAAAAATCATGGAAATCACAATTCAAACAAGCCATGTAAGACCTAGCGAGAAGTTGGTCAACTTTATCGAAGGCAAAGTTCAAAAATTAGAAAAACTATTTAATGGAGCCCTCAAGGCGAAAGTTTTTCTAAAAACTGAGAATGCACACAAAAATCACAACAAAACCGTTGAAATAATGATTCACAGTGCAGGGAAAGACATTTTTGCATCTACACGATCGGAAAAATTCGAAGTTGCACTCACAAAAAGTGTAGTTGCACTTAAAAATCAAATTCGAAAAATGAAAAAATGAAAAAAGGGGCTCTGGCCCCTTTTTTCATTTTATATTCAACCCAAAATTAAATGGTTGCTATAACTTTCAATTCTATACCAATTGGCGTTGGAAGGCAATTGATTTCCAATGTTGTTCTACAAGGTGGGTTTTCAGGAAAATACTCAGCCCATAATCTATTATAAATAGGAAAATCATCCTTCATGTTGGTTAAAAATACCGTTACATCAACAATGTTCTCCCAAGAACTCCCTGAGTCTTCTAAAATCCATCGAACATTTTGAAATACGGAACGACATTGAGTTTCGATATCGTAGCTTAAAATATTTCTATTTTCATCTAATTCAACACCTGGAATCACTTTTGTACCTTTTTCTCTTGGCCCTACACCACTCAAGAACAACAAATTCCCTACCCTTCTTGCATGTGGGTAATGTCCTACAGGTTCTGGTGCTTTGTTACTATTTATTGACTCGTTCATTTTAAACTTATTTTTTCTTGTTTTTAGGCGTATTTTTTGCTGGAATATTTTTCTCAACGCCTTCTTTTAATTTTGGGTCTTTATCACCTTTTACAACTTTCTTGGCAATTGGTTTAATTTTAATAGGTGTGGTATACATTGAAACACCATACATTGGACCATTTTGCAGACTTGCAACAGCAATTTGAGACTGGTCAATGGAAAATGCAGCCTGACGAGCGTTGGTGCCCATTGGCTGGATGTTGGTCATGCATTTACCTTGTTCAATATCCCATAGTTTCACTTCTCCATTGTTGCAAGTACTCAACAAATATTTTCCATCTGTGCTAAATTGAACAGAAGTCACCTTCCATCCATGTCCTTTTAAACGTTTAATTTCCTTAGCAGTCATAACATCCCACAAAATGATGGTTTTATCATCGCTTCCACTTGCAATCATTTTTTTATTTGGCGATAAATCCAAAGAATTTACACCAGCTGAATGTCCTGCGAAAGTTCGCATTACTTGCTTATTTCCATTGATTTGTTCGAAGCTCGACTTGTTAGAGGCAACAATGAACGAACCTTTTGCAGAAGAAAGTATGATGTCATTTACTTTGCTTCCATAATTGATAGATTTTTCCGTTCTATTGTTTTCAAAGTTGGCAGCGTCATAAGCACGAATCGTTCCGTCATAAGAACCACTGAACAAAAATTTACCTTCTGGATCAAACGCCAGTGTAGCAATAGTTTCTTTGTTATCTCTAGCGGCAAACACAACACTTCCGGTCTTTAAATCATACACTTTCACTGTAAAATCTTTAGACCCGGTAGCAATCAACGTATTTTGAAAATTAAATGCAATGGCTGTTACGGCACCCACATGACCTGTTAAGGTTCGCAAATATTTTGGATATCCGTTTGTATCGATGCTATAAAGTCTCACAGAATTATCCCAACTTCCCGATGCTAAAAATTTTCCATCTTTGGAATAAGCCACAGACTCAACAGCGGCAGAATGTCCTGTTAAATTCTGAGAAAAATTCACTGCGGTATCTTGTGCAGCCAAATGAATGACATTCACAATCAATGCAGTAGAGAATAAAAGTAACTTTTTGATCATGCGATTAAATTTTAATCAAAAGTACAAAATGAAGTTTAGAAATCTTCTAATGTGGATAGAAAGTTCAAGGAATCAATCTACCTGAACAGTTGTTTCATCGAAAACAATGTCCAAATCCTTCAATTGATCTAAAATCATGCTTCCCCAAGTAGTATTGAAGGGCATTACACAACCACGATCTAAAATTTGGCCTTTCAAAATTCCTTGCGCACCAAGTGCCAAGGGCAATCCTACTGTTTTCGCCATAGCGGTGTGAGCCCCACCTTCTCCAAAAACTTTTAGGGTGGCATATAAACAATATTTCTTTTGATTCAATTGATATTCAATTTTATGAATCATCACAACCTCATCAATATCTGCATCTTGAAGTTTCCATTTAGATTCCAACAAATTCAACAATATCATGGCATTGGAGTAATTTTTTGGAACAGGTTGATGCTCGTTATCTAACTCTAGAAATTGCAATTTTGTTTTAATGTCATGAGGGACATTGATTTCATTGAGCCAAGTTTCGGCGTTGTGAAATTGCACAACACTTTGAAACCACTGTTTTCTATTTTCAAAAGCCCTATTTTGACCAACTTCATCATTTGTAAAGCCACATTGAACTAAAATTTGCCAAGCTTCACAATAACCTTCTCTTCGCAATGTACCCCGAAGCATGGTTGCTACATTGGGCAAATGATATTGATCAAGATATCCTAAACTGTCGCGATTGGGATAAGCATCATAGGTTCCAAAGCCAGGAACATTCAGGGTAACAGCATTTTTAAACAAATCTGAAGGTGTAACTTGATGGGTTTGACCATCTTTTAACCACTTACTCACAGAACCTTGCCCAGCAAGAACAACATTTTTAGGATTCCATGTAAATTTATATTGCCAAGGATTCCCAAGGCAATCTTCTTCACGAATCAATCCGCCACAATAGCTTTCAAAACCAGTAATAACGCCACCTTTTTGTTCTATTTCACCAATTGCTTTGGCGGCAGAAAGGTGATCAATACCTGGATCTAATCCAAGCTCATTCAAAAGAATAACATTGTTATCGAGAGCAACATCATGCAATGCTTTCATTTCAGGTGAGATGTAAGACGCGGTAACCAAATGTGTTTGGTGTAAAACGCAAAAACGGGCTACGTTAAAATGCATAGATGGCGGAAGAACACTCACAACCAAATCTGATTCTGTTACAATGTCTTGTAAAACTTGAAAATCAGTCAAATTGGTTGCAACAAACTCACAATGTTCATTTTTACCAAAAGCGTTGAAGTATCCCTCAAAATCTTGGTCAAACACACGCACTTGCCAATTATTTTCAATTGATTTATCGGATAAATAATCAATCAAATAACCCGCACTCCTTCCCGCACCTAAAATTGCAATTTTTTGCATTATACAAAAATACAAAAATTACTTGAGTCTTTGTCGACGGGCTTCGTACATCAAAACTGCCGAAGCGACCGACACATTTAGGCTATCTACCTGACCTAACATGGGAATGTTAATATTTTGTCCCTCATTGCGCCAAACATCAGATAAACCTTGGTGTTCAGTTCCAACTACTAAGGCAACACCACCGGTTAAATTGGCTTCAAAAAGCGATATTGATTCATCCATAAAAGTGGAAAAAATGCAAATATTTTTTGAATTAAATGTTTGTATCGCTTTTTCACTGCTGCATAAAAATATGGGAACTGTGAAAACGCAACCCAAACTATTGCGAACCACATTGGGATGAAAAATATCTACTAATTCATCACAAACAATGAGTCCTGAAATATTTGCGGCATCTGCAGTTCTAAGAATTGCGCCTAAATTCCCAGGCTTTTCAACAGATTCAGACACGAAATAAAGTCCCCCAGAATCAATATCATCAATGTTATTTTTAACTTTGGGATAGGCAACAACCACAAATGCATTTTCAACGGTTCCACGATATGCGAGAGACTCGAACACCCCAGACGACAGAGAATAGATTTGAGGGATTTTTAAAATGTCAAAATCTAATTTTTGCGTAAGTGTATCAATAGAAACCAAATCAGGACAAAATCCTAGTTCTAAAATCTGATAACCACCTTTGATGCACAGTTTAATTTCATTGAGTCCTTCAACAATAAAAACTCCTTCTTTTCGTCTGGCTCGGTTTTTATCTTGGAGGAGTTTAATTCGCTTAACCCAATCGTTTTGAAAACTACTAATTTCACGAATCATGTTAAGAATCTTGGTTTAACCAATCGTTTTTAGGTGCTTTATATCTGGTAAATAGTGCCAAAATTAAAGCAATCATGGCATTAGAAAAAAAGTAACCAAACATTTGGGATATTGCATGAATTAGAGTGGCAGGATTGATATTTCGAATCATTTCATCCTTCTCCTTAACAGAATAAAAGCTACCCATATATTTAAAGCTTTCAATCATTTGATTTCGCATGAGGTTCATGCTAAATTCTTTGATATTTGGATTTAAATTATAGATAATATATTCCGAAAAAGAACCAATAAACACTACGATAAATATAGTTAAAAGTGCACTTTTTAAGGCAGACCAATATTTAAAGGACGATTCAAACATTGTACGCTCTGTTTTGCCTGCAATAAACATGGCGGCATAAATTGGTAGAAAAGACAATAAAGGATAATACGGAGCAAATCTGAGGGACCAATTCCCAGAAATCACAAAAACCAATTTCACCAATAAAATCACTGTACCAGCAAGTAAACCGTGTTTTACTGCAGGACGCAAATTTGCAAAAAATTGAGGAACAACCATTTAGAAATTATTTTGCGTTAAATGACCATTTGACATTACGGCCACTATTTTACCTGGAGTTTCTTGGTTCAAGCCCAATACGTTATAAGCCAAGCTCCCTTTGTTTAGTTTATTCAATGTTGTAGTTTCTTTTAAGTTAAAGATGGTAAAATTGGCAGCTTGATTCACATCCAATTTAGGAATTTCCATTCCAAAAAATTTGCAAGAGCCAATGGTTAAAACTTGAATGGCTTTTTCCAAATGAATTTCACCAAATGCTTTCAACAACATTGGAAAAAAGAATGGCAAGGTAGCGGCACCAAAATGGGCATAATCAAACTCAACATTTTTAGACTCTTCATCAAATGGTTGATGGTTGCTGAATATTGCGTCGATTGTACCATCTAAAACCGCATTAATTAGGGCAATTCTATCATCTTCTGTTCTAAGGGGAGGCATTACTTTGAAATTTTCATCAAAATCGGCGATGTCATTTTCATTGTAAACCAAATTCATAATTGGCACGGCCACTTGAATATCCAAGCCTTCTTTTTTTGCATTTTTCACAATTTCCACTGATTCCTTGGCGCTAATACCTAAAATTCGCAACGGAACATTGAGCCATTTCGCTATTTCTATATCGGCCAGTAATGCAATGGTTTCGCTAGCTGTTGGCAGTCCTTTTAGCCCTAAATTCACGTGAATATATCCCTCATGCACACTTCCACCAGACACTAATTTAGACTCAAATGGAAAATGCAAATATGGAATATTTAACGATGCGCAATACTGCATAAGTTTACTTCGTAATGAAACGGAAGGACTTTGTTGAATTCCATCGGTTTGGGCAATAGCACCAGCTTGATTCATTTCAAACACCTCCGCCATTTCTTTGCCATCGCGATTTTCAGATGCCAATCCCAAAGGTAAAATCGAAATCGGCAATTTCGAAGCTTGATATGCAACTTGTTCAACCACGCTTGCATTTTCAGGCAATGGATTTGTACCACAAAGAGCTGCAACTGATGAAAAGCCACCCTTCATGGCTGCATTAGACAAGGAATCCAGCGTTTCTTTCCAAGGTTCCCCTGGAAACGGACAGTTTGCAAAAACATCAAACCAACCTAACGACATTGAAAGCCCTTTGGCATCAAAAGTTTGAACGCCAGAAGCTTCTATGTTGGTATTAATTTGAGATATTTTGGCATTTTCAACTAAAACATCAACCACTTTCCCATTATAGGAACTTTGACTATCAATAATTTTGGCTGATTTAATTAATATAGAACTGGACATCATTTTAATTCAATGTTTTTGGTTTTGTTTTTATAGTAAAGTAAAACATATTCAAGCGCGAAAAAAAGCAAGGATACCCATAGAAATAACTTCCAAAGTCCTTGATCTGATTGCACCATCATCAGTTTTGACTGCAATGAGCTATTTTGTACAAATTTAACACCTAGATTTTGTATTTCATTTTTTATATCTGTAGATACAAGCTTAAGGTCTTTTTCTGATCTTAAACTATTTAAGGCCACTTCTATAAAATCTTTGGATTGAGCAGAAGGATACAATTTATAATATCCGCTTTTTTTCAGAGGGACATTGGTGTTTAGTGCAATATTTTGATCTAAAACTTCCAAGGTTACAACCCATTCTCCCGCATTATTTTTGAGTATTCCACCTTTTTCTATGGAAAATGACAAATCACTACCCAAAGCCATCGGAATTTTGGAGTGTACATATCCTAACAATGGTTTTGAATCAATAGACTTTCCAAGAAGGATTTGAGTAAATACGGGTAAAAACCAACTAGATTTTGCAAATGAAAGGCTGCCTTGCTTAAACTCAGACAACCATAGCCAAATACTCCCTTGTCCGTAATCTTTTTGGATCAAAATTGGATCTCCGTTTTCAAGACTTAATATCGTTTGCCAATCTTGATTGTTTGATATTTTTTCAATTTTAAAATATGATTCTATGAAAGGGAATTGCGTTTTTTGATCTATTTCATTGGTGAAAATCCCCTTAAATACATCGTTTAAAAAGCCATTGGGAGCCAACGACAATTTCTCTGTTTTCCAAGTTCCATTTATCCCCCATGAAGCAAAAAATGATTTTGATTGTTCATTAGGAATTAATACAACATTTTTTCCATCTGAAGCTTTCTGATCAATTAATTTTAGGGTAGCCAGGTTTATATTATCAATATTGGAAAACAATAGAGTTTTTGCTTTTGTAATTTCAATATTAGAGCCTGTTGACGGCACAAAAATAGGTTGGGTTTTAATCAACTTTTGAAAATACGGATTGGTTTGTCCGAAAACTTCAATGTTACAGGCATCTTGAGAAATTTCATGCAAATACAAAACATTATCTGACATGATTGCTTGGTCTTCTAATTGCAATTTCAAAGAACCTTTGATGGATTCTGGCACCTGAAATTGAATGATTTTATTTGTTTCTGCAGAGAAAACCACTTCCTGACTTCCTATAATTTTTTCACCGTTTAATAATTGGACCAAACATTTCCCATCGTACTGTTGATTTGAAGCATGCACATGTACCACCAATTTACGGTTGACATTTTGACTTATTATTGGATTGAGAAAATATGCTGTATCGACAGACAAATTCACCACTTCTGGTGTTTGCAGTTGAATGATTGAAAAGGAAGCTTTTTTATAATCAATTGTTCTGTAACCATTGTAAATATCTTCTTGATTGTCGGTAATAATATAAACTGAACTATTTCCCTTCTCTTGAGAAGACAGCAAAGATTCTAGATCTTCATTCCAACGTCCAAAATTCTCAGGAAATTCTGAAACTTGGATATCTGAAATCAAATTCAGTGCTTTTCGTGCGTCGATCCATTGTTGTTTAGATTGTAAATGATTGGCAACAACTGCGAATTCAGTATTGGCATTTGCCTGTGAAATAATTTTTCTAGCGGCGTTTCTTGCTTGTTCTATTAGGGATTGACCATCGGAAGTTAACCCCATTGAGGGAGAACAATCAATCACTAAAATCACTTTCCTATTATTGGATTGAGTGGAAGAAGTTTGATTGCATGTTGGCATAGAAAATGCCAATATGAGAAAAAAGAAGGCCAGTAAGCGGGAAGCCAACAAATACCAATGTTTGATAGTTTGAGTTTTCTTAGAGGCTGATAATTGTTCCCTCAAACGATGAACTCCTGGGAAATTAAGCGTTTGAAAGCGTCTAAATTGAAATAAATGAATGATTAAAGGCAATAACAACAACAAAAGTCCCCACAAAAAATTTGGCTGTTGAAAATGCATTTTCAAATTTAATCAAATAGTGTCAATTATTATCATGAATCGAATACCTTTCGATGACCCATTCTGGAATAGTTATAGACCTAGAGCTTTGTATATCTACAAGTGCAAACTGTCCTATACCTGTTGCAATTAATTTTTGAGTTTTCTCATTAACAATTCTAAAAGCAACAACTGAACCATTTTTTGCGAGTTCCACGATTCGTGTATGCACAACGGCAACATCCCCCAATTTGAGTGGTCTTTTATATGAGATATTAAAATCTTGCAAAAACCAACCCAAGCCTTTTGACAAAAACTCATCCATACCGCAATGATAGAACTTTGTCATTTGGTCAAAACGGGCGGCCAAAAAGTAATCTAAATATTTTGCAGAATGCACATGACCAAATAAATCGATATCGTCGGGACGAACCTGAACGAGAGACTGATATTCGGTAAGATTCAGCGCCATTAGAACAAACCGTTCAATGTACTTTCTACTTGAGTGATAATTTTTGAAAGATCTTCTGGGTTTTCCTGAAAATCCATATCATCTACGTTGAAGATGATAAGTTGTCCTTTATAATCCCCAATCCAGGCTTCGTAGCGTTCATTTAAACGTTTAAGATAATCCAAACGAATGGCATCTTCGTAATCACGACCTCTCATTTGAATTTGATCGACCAATTTAGGGATGCTGGCTCTAAGATAAATCAGCAAATCTGGTTGTTGAATTTGGGCACTAATATTTTCGAACAAACGGCTGTAGTTTTCAAAATCACGGGTACTCATCAAACCCATTGAATGTAGGTTTGGAGCAAAAATGAACGCATCTTCATAGATGGTTCTATCTTGAATTACTGTTTTTTCTCCGTTTCGAATATCTTGAATGTGTTTCCAACGAGTGTTAAGAAAGAACACTTGAAGGTTGAAACTCCAACGTTGCATATCCTCATAAAAATCGGAAATATATGGATTATCATCCATGTCTTCGAGTTGCATTTCCCAACCGTAATGTTTAGCCAACAAATGGGTTAAAGTAGTTTTACCTGCACCGATGTTACCAGCTATTGCAATGTGACGAGCCATACTGCAATATTAACCATAGGATTGATTTCAATGCAAATTGTTGCGGAACAAAAGTTTTACACAATTGAGGCTCAACACTAATAAAATTAGGGCATTTAGAATCTAGAAATTAGTTTTGTAAATCCAATGACAGAAAACAATAAAAAGTGGAACAATCAATCAAAATTGTTATTTAGATTGCTCGAATTGGCCCAATTTGAAAAGAAATGGATCATTTTTGCCGTTTTGTTGACCATTTTTCAAAGTTTATTGACAGCGACCCAACCCTATTTATACAAAGTAGTTATTGATCAAGTAATTCTTGTTGGAAAATTCAACCAATTGCTATTTTGGTGCAGTATATTGTTTACCTGGCTCATTGTTCAGGCTGGATTGGGATTTGTAAACGCATATTTATCTGAGAAAATAGCGCAAACCATTATTTTAAAGCTCCGACAATTTGTATACGATCACCTAATCCGGTTAAAGGTGAGTTTCTTCGACAAAACACCCGTGGGTACTGCAGTAACAAGAAGTATTTCCGATATTCAAACAATTACCGATTTGTTTTCTAGTGGAATCATTACCATTTTGGGGGACATGGTGCAAATTATCGCCATTCTGTGGTGTATGTTTTATATCAGTGTAAAACTAACATTGCTCACATTATTGGTAATTCCAATCCTGTTGTATAGTGCGAACAAATTCCGTAAAGGCATTAGGGATACATTTCAAGATGTAAGAAATCAAGTTGCCAATCTCAATGCGTTTTTGCAAGAACGTATCACTGGGATGCAAATTGTGCAACTTTTTAATCAAGAACAACGAGAATATGAAAAGTTCAAAGTGATCAACAAATCACATCAAGACGCCAATATAAAAAGTATTTTTTACTATTCTATTTTCTTTCCCATAGTTGAAGTGTTAGTGGCTTTGGCATTTGCAATTATTGTAACATACGGTGGATTGGCCATTTTCAATCAATCATTAAAATTAGGTGAATTAACCGCTTTCATTATGTTTATTAATTTGTTTTTCCGTCCTGTCAGAGCCATTGCAGATAGATTCAACAATATTCAAATGGGTATTGTAAGCGCTGAACGAATTTTTCAATTAATTGACTCAGAGGAAAATATCGAAAAAACAGGCTCCATCATCCCTCAAAAAATAGATGGTAAAATTGAATTTGAGCGTGTTTGGTTTGGCTATAACGATGACAATTGGATTTTGAGGGACATTTCATTCACCATATCCCCGGGTAAATCTTTGGCCATTGTGGGTGCTACTGGAAGCGGCAAAACCACCATTGCAAATTTGGTTACACAGATGTACCAACATCAAAAAGGAGAAATTAAAATCGACGACAATCTCATACAAGAATATAATTTACAATTACTTAGGGGCAGAATTGCTGTAGTGCTTCAAGATGTATTTTTATTTTCAGGAAGCATTAAAAGCAACCTCGTATTAAAAAATGAAGAAGTGTCTTCTTCCGACATTGAAAAAGTGGCAAAAGAAATTGGGGCGTATGATTTTATTGAGAAACTCCCTGGAGGTTTTGAATTCAATGTAATGGAAAGAGGATTGTCACTTTCACAAGGTCAACGACAACTAATTTCATTCATCCGGGCATTGGCAATGAAACCTGACATGATTGTTTTGGATGAGGCTACCAGTTCAATAGACTCTCAAACCGAAGAATTGATCCAAAATGCAATTGCAATGTTATTAAAGGATCGTTCAGCCATTGTAATTGCACACAGGTTAAGTACAATTCAAAAATGTGATGAAATTTTGGTGCTTGAAAAAGGAGAAATCAAAGAAAAGGGCAATCATGAATCACTAATTGCAAAAAAAGGGATGTATTGGAATTTATATCAAAAGCAGTTTGACGTTTAATTAAAAAGATTTGGTAACACCTATTCTAAAGCTGCCCAAAGTCGTTTTTTGGTTGCCTTGATTCCATTTTCCTTCAATATTTAAAAGGCCCAATCTGTAATCTGCAAAAAAACCTAACATCTCATTGAATTGAAAAGTTGAATTTAGTATTAAATTGAGATTGGTTCTGCATAAACTTCGCCAAAACTCAGTGGTAAAATTTTCTTATTTCCTGAAATTGACAAACCAACTCTACTCACATTTTTAAAGAAGTTTTGAGATCCTTTGTCATCGGAAAATGTAACATTGGAAAACAACACTCCAGCGTTGCCATTAATCCCTAAATATGATTGTGCGTGGATGAAAATTGGAAATAAAGCAATAAAGCTTAATAGAATAACGAATTTTCCCATGATACAAATTTTAAAAAAAATGCAAAAAAACTGTACCTATAAATGGGTATGTTAAGGGATATAAAACAAAAAAGCCACCGAAAAGGTGGCTTTTTTGTTTATCTTAAAAGAGATCAAGCATTATGCTTCTTCTTCTTCGTATTTGGTAGCCATAAGGCGATCATACTCTTCACGTGAACCAGTGATTACGTTATCGAAACGACGCATACCAGTACCAGCAGGAATCAAATGACCCACAATTACGTTTTCTTTCAAACCTCTCAATTCATCTACTTTACCAGAAATTGCAGCTTCATTTAAAACTTTGGTAGTTTCCTGGAACGAAGCAGCACTCATAAAGCTTTGAGTACCCAAAGAAGCTTTGGTAATACCTTGAAGAATTGGAGTAGCAGTAGCTGGAACAGCATCTCTGTATTGAACCAACTTTTTATCTTGACGACGAAGTGCGCTATTTTCTTGACGTAGATCTTTAAGACTTACAATTTGTCCTGCGTGCATTTCGGTGCTTTCACCAGCATCAGTAACAAACTTCTTGTCGTAAATCCAGTCATTTTCTCTTTGCAATGTCCATTTATCAACGGCTTCACTTTCTAGGAATCTTGTATCACCTGGATCAACAACTTCCATTTTCTGCATCATTTGACGCACGATAACTTCGATATGTTTATCATTGATTTTTACCCCTTGAAGGTTATAAACTTCTTGAATACCGTTCAATACATAGCGTTGTACAGAAGCTGGCCCTTCAATTCTCAAAATATCTTGAGGAGTGATAGCACCATCTGACAAAGGCTGACCTGCACGAACATAGTCACCATCGTGAACTAAGATGTGTTTAGAAAGCGCTACTTGGTAGTGTTTTTCTTCACCGTCTTTAGAGTTGATGATAATTTCTTGGTTACCACGTTTAGAAACACCGTAAGTTACAACACCATCAATCTCAGCCACAACAGCAGGATTAGAAGGGTTACGTGCTTCAAACAACTCAGTTACACGTGGAAGACCACCCGTGATATCTCTAGTTCTAGTTGCACTTCTAGGAATTTTAGCAAGAATATCACCTGCTTTAATTACCGCGTTTTTCTTAGCAACAAGAATAGATTTAACCGGCATGTTGAAGGTTTTAACTGTTCCGTCTTCACCTTCTACACGGATAACTGGTACTTTGGTTTTGTCCTTGCTTTCAATGATCACCAATTCAGACAATCCTGTTTGCTCATCACCTTCTTCGCGCATGTTTGTGCCCTCGATGATTTGCTCGTAAGTAACAGTACCGTCGATATCAGAGATAATCAATGTATTAAATGGATCCCAAGTACACATTTTATCACCTTTTTTCACTTTTTGACCTTCTTTCACCAATAAGTGCGCACCATAAGGAACGTTGAAAGTAGTGATAATGGTTTTAGATTTAGGATCTAAGATTCTAATTTCACCTGAACGACCTAATACGATTTCAGTTTGTTTGATTTCGCCAGTAGTTTCATCTGTTACTTCTTTGATAACAGTTCTCATACTGTCGAGACTCACCATACCTTCATATTTGGTTTCCAAGGTATTTTCAGCAGCAATGTTCAACGCGGCACCCCCTGTATGGAAGGTACGAAGTGTTAACTGAGTACCAGGCTCACCGATAGACTGTGCAGCAATTACACCTACAGCCTCACCAGCTTGAACCATTCTACCAGTAGACAAGTTTCTACCGTAACAAGCAGCACACACACCATTCAATGTTTCACAAGTAAGCACTGAACGAATTTCTACTTCTTCGATTCCCGCGTCTTCAATATTTTTCGCTTTGATTTCATCGATTTCTTTACCAGCAGGGCAAATTAAAACACCTGTAGTTGGATGGTAAACATCATCAAGAGCAGTTCTACCAAGAATTCTATCGAACAATGATTCAGTAATTTCGTCATTGTTAATGATAGCACCCATATTGATACCACGCAATGTTCCACAATCAGTTTCAATGATTACAACATCTTGTGCAACGTCATGCAAACGACGGGTCAAGTAACCAGCATCCGCAGTTTTCAAAGCTGTATCCGCCAAACCTTTACGAGCACCGTGGGTAGATACGAAGTATTCCAATACGTTCAAACCTTCTTTAAAGTTTGAAATAATTGGGTTTTCAATTGTATCACCAGCGCCACCGATATTCTTTTGTGGTTTAGCCATCAATCCCCTCATACCACCTAACTGACGAATTTGCTCTTTAGAACCCCTCGCTCCAGAATCCAACATCATGTAAATAGGGTTGAATCCTTGATCATCATTCTGAAGATCGGTAATCAATACTCTAGCCAATTGGTTGTTCACCCTTGTCCAAAGGTCAATTACTTGGTTATAACGTTCGTTATTGGTAATGAATCCCATATCAGCATTAGATTGAATTTCCATTACTTCTTCCATGGCTTTGTTAACAAGCACATGCTTTTCGTCTGGAATTCTTACGTAGCTCAAGTTAAAGCTCAAACCACCTCTAAATGCATAATGGAAACCAAGATTTTTAATATTATCCAAGAATTCTGCAGCGGCAGCAACACCAGATACACGAATGATCTCGGTGATAATGTCCCTCAAATTCTTTTTCTTTAACAATTCATTGATGTAACCAACTTCCTCAGGTACAACTTGGTTGAAGATTACACGACCAACTGTAGTGTCAATTACTTTCCACAAAAGTTCACCATTTTCTTTCACACGAACACGGCATTTGATTTTCGCATGTAGATCAGCACGTTTTTCGTTGTAAGCAATGATTACTTCCTCAGCACCATAGAATGTCAAACCTTGACCAGCAACTGGTTTTTCAGGAGTAGACAATCTTTCTTTGGTGATGTAATAAAGTCCCAAGATCATATCCTGAGATGGTACAGTTACTGGAGTACCATTCGCAGGGTTCAAAATATTGTGAGACGCCAACATCAACAATTGAGCTTCAGCGATAGCAGCATTGCCTAATGGAACGTGCACCGCCATCTGGTCACCGTCGAAATCGGCGTTAAAACCAGAACAAACCAATGGATGTAATTGAATAGCTTTACCTTCTACCAATTTAGGTTGGAAAGATTGAATACCCAATCTATGCAACGTAGGAGCACGGTTAAGCAACACCGGATGTCCTTTCAAAATATTTTCAAGAATATCCCAAATCGCTGGATCTTTTTTCTCTACAATTTTCTTAGCCGTTTTAACTGTTTTAACGATTCCTCTCTCGATTAACTTACGAATGATGAATGGTTTGAACAATTCAGCTGCCATATTTTTTGGCAATCCACACTCATTTAATTTCAAAGTAGGACCAACCACAATTACAGAACGACCAGAGTAGTCAACACGCTTACCTAACAAGTTTTGACGGAAACGACCTTGTTTACCTTTAAGCATATCGCTCAATGATTTCAATGGACGGTTACCTTCGCTTTTAACAGCACTTGCACGACGGGTGTTATCTAACAAAGAGTCAACCGCTTCCTGTAACATACGTTTTTCGTTACGTAGAATTACATCTGGTGCTTTGATTTCCACCAAACGCTTTAAACGGTTATTTCTGATAATTACACGACGATAAAGATCGTTCAAGTCGGATGTTGCAAATCGACCACCTTCCAAAGGCACCAAAGGACGCAATTCTGGTGGAATAACTGGCAACATTTTAAGAATCATCCACTCAGGTCTATTTTCACCTGTAGTTTGAGCACTTCTGAACCCTTCAATCACTTTCAAACGTTTCAAGGCTTCTTGTTTACGTTGTTGTGAAGTTTCAGTAGCTGCCTGAATTCTCAAATCATAACTTAATTTGTCTAAGTCTACACGCTTCAACAATTCTTCCAACGCTTCTGCTCCCATTTTGGCAACAAATTTGTTTGGATCATTGTCTTCAAGCATTTGGTTCTCTTTTGGCAACGAATCAAGAATATCTAAATATTCTTCTTCTGTCAACAAATCAAGGTACCCTACGTTGGTTGCTGTACCTGTTTGAATCACTACATAACGCTCGTAGTAAACAACCATGTCCAACTTCTTGGTAGGAATTCCCAATAAGTAACCAATTTTGTTTGGTAAAGAACGGAAATACCAAATGTGCGCAACTGGAACAATCAAATTGATATGTCCCATACGCTCACGACGTACTTTCTTTTCTGTTACTTCAACACCACAACGGTCACAAACGATACCTTTGTAACGAATACGTTTGTATTTACCGCAATGACATTCGTAATCTTTGATTGGACCAAAAATTCTCTCACAGAACAATCCACCCATTTCTGGCTTATAGCTTCTGTAATTGATTGTCTCTGGCTTTGTTACTTCACCAAAGCTACGACGTAATATATTTTCTGGAGAAGCTAACGAGATTCTAATCTTGCTAAAATTGCTTCCGATTTTTTGTGTTTTCTTTTGAATTTGCATCTTGTTTGTTTACGGAATATTAATCCAAAAAGGTTACTTCTAAGCCCAAACCGCGAAGTTCGTGCAACAATACATTAAACGATTCTGGGGTACCAATATTGGTGATATTGTCACCTTTAACGATAGCCTCATACGCTTTTGCTCTACCTGTGATGTCATCTGATTTGATGGTCAAAATTTCACGAAGGATATTTGCAGCACCGAATGCTTCCAATGCCCAAACCTCCATCTCACCAAAACGCTGACCTCCAAACTGAGCCTTACCACCCAACGGTTGTTGAGTAATTAATGAGTAAGGACCAATTGAACGAGCATGCATCTTATCATCAACCATGTGACCCAATTTCAACATGTAACTCACACCAACAGTGGTAGGTTGATCAAATTTAACACCTGTTAATCCATCATTCAAATACACCAATCCGTTGGTTGGAACACCAGCTTTATCGGTATATTCTTTGATTTCATCTAAAGATGCACCATCAAAAATTGGTGTAGCGAAACGAACACCCAATTCTTTTCCAGCCCATCCTAAAACGGTTTCATAAATCTGACCCAAGTTCATACGTGAAGGTACACCCAATGGGTTCAACACGATGTCCATCGGAGTTCCATCATTCAAGAACGGCATATCTTCTTCACGAACAATTCTCGCTACGATACCCTTGTTTCCGTGACGACCTGCCATTTTATCACCCACTTTTAATTTACGTTTATTTGCAACGTAAACTTTTGCAAGTTGTAAAATACCAGTTGGCAACTCATCTCCTACGCTAATTGAATAGTGCTCACGTTTGAAATTTGTAATTTTATCGTTATGTAAGTTGATATAATTTGTCAACGCACGAACAATTAATTCATTTTTCTCTTCGTCAGAAACCCAATTATGGTAGTTTACATTTGAATAATCAATGCTCAACAAGTTCTTTTGAGTGAATTTGGTTCCTTTAGGAATCAACTCTTCACTGTACATGTTGTAAACACCTTGGCTTGTTTTACCATTAACCAATTGGAATAATTTCTTAACCAATTCGTCTTTCAACGCCGCCAATTCTTTTTTGTGGTCTTCTTCCAAACGCGACAATTTGTTTTTGTCTGTAGAACGAACCGACTTATCTTTCTTGGTTTTGCTGAAAAGTTTTTTGGTAATTACAACACCTTGTGCACCTGGAGGCGCTTTCAAAGAAGCATCTTTCACGTCTCCGGCTTTATCACCGAAAATCGCTCTCAATAACTTCTCTTCAGGAGAAGGTTCAGTTTCTCCTTTTGGTGTGATCTTACCAATTAGAATATCACCTTCTTTTACTTCGGCACCGATGCGAATCAAACCATTTTCATCCAAATTGCGGGTCATTTCTTCACTCACATTCGGAATATCATTGGTTAATTCTTCTTCACCACGTTTTGTATCACGAACTTCAAGTTCGTATTCAGTAATATAAATAGTAGTATACCAATCGTCTTTAACAACTTTCTCAGAGATAACAATCGCATCCTCGAAGTTGTAACCTTGCCATGGCATGTAAGCAACTCTCAAGTTTCTACCAAGTGCCAATTCTCCGCCTTGAGTTGCATAACCTTCAGAAATTACCTGACCTTTTTTCACGCGGTCACCTTTTTGAACCAATGGTCTCAAGTTGATACAAGAGTTTTGGTTGGTTCTACGGAATTTTATCAAACTGTATGTTTTGGTATCTCCGGTGAAACTTACCAAATCATCATCATCATTATGATCGTAGCGAATGGTAATTTCATTTGCATCAACAGCAATAACTTCACCATTACCTTCAGCATTAATCATAGAACGTGAATCTCTGGCAACTTTTTCTTCCAAACCAGTTCCAACAATTGGAGCTTCTGGTTTCAACAAAGGAACTGCCTGACGTTGCATGTTTGATCCCATCAATGCACGGTTAGCGTCATCATGTTCCAAGAAAGGAATCAATGAAGCTGCAATCGATACAATCTGGTTTGGCGCTACGTCCATGTAATCTAATTGAGCTGGTTGAACAGATGGGAAGTCACCTTCTTTTCTACTTTTTACCAAATCAGTTTTAAAATTACCTTTATCATCTAATACAGCATTTGCCTGTGCGATGGTTTTTCCATCTTCCTCTTCAGCACTCAAATAAGTGATAGTACCAGAAATTTTACCTTCTTTAACCTCTCTATATGGTGTTTCAAGGAAACCCATACCATTGATTTTAGCGTGAACGCACAATGAAGAAATCAAACCAATGTTTGGTCCCTCAGGAGTTTCAATGGTACATAAACGACCATAATGCGTATAGTGAACGTCACGAACCTCGAAACCAGCACGCTCTCTGCTCAAACCACCTGGACCAAGTGCACTCAAACGACGTTTGTGTGTAATTTCAGCCAATGGATTGATTTGATCTAAGAACTGTGAAAGTTGGTTTGTTCCAAAGAAAGAATTAATAACAGACGATAATGTACGCGCATTTACCAAGTCTTGTGGGGTAAATACTTCATTATCTCTAATGTTCATTTTCTCACGGATGGTACGAGCCATTCTTGCCAAACCTACACCAAATTGTGCATACAATTGTTCACCAACAGTACGAACACGACGGTTGCTCAAATGGTCAATATCATCTAAAATTTCAGAACCATTATACAATTCAATCAAATATTTGATGATCGATATAATGTCTTCCTTGGTCAATACTTTAACATCCATAGGAGTATCGATAGCCAACTTTTGGTTGATACGATAACGACCTACTTCACCTAAATCATAACGTTTGTCTGAGAAGAACAAACGCTCAATGATACCACGAGCAGTTTCTTCATCTGGTGGATCAGCATTTCTCAACTGACGATAGATTACTTCCAACGCTTCTTTACCGTTGTTAGAAGTATCCTTTTGCAATGTATTGTAAATTACGTTGTAATCAATATCACCTTCACCTTGAGTTGAAAGGATAATTGATTTCACGTTTGCATCTACAATAATATCAATATGATCATCGGTAATTTCAGTATCACGCTCGAGAATAACTTCATTACGCTCAATAGATACTACCTCACCGGTATCTTCATCCACGAAATCTTCAATCCAAGTGCGAAGAACTCTTGCAGCAAGTTTGCGACCAATTACTCGTTTTAAACCTGCTTTAGAAACTTTAACTTCTTCACTTAAACCAAAAATATCTAAAATGTCTTTATCGCTTTCAAAACCAATTGCACGTAAAAGAGTGGTTACAGGGAACTTCTTCTTACGATCGATGTAAGCATACATCACAGCATTCACGTCAGTAGCAAACTCAATCCAAGATCCTTTAAATGGAATAACCCTTGCAGAGAAGAGTTTTGTACCATTTGAATGGATACTTTGACCAAAGAATACACCTGGTGAACGATGTAACTGACTTACAATAACACGTTCTGCACCATTGATAATAAAGGTACCGTTTGGTGTCATGTAAGGCAATGTTCCTAAATAAACATCTTGTACAATTGTTTCAAAATCCTCATGTTCAGGATCGTTACAACTCAACTTCAATTTTGCTTTCAAAGGCACTGCGTAGGTCAAACCACGCTCAATACACTCTTGAAGGGTGTAACGAGGAGGATCTACGAAGTAGTCTAAAAATTCAAGGTTGAATATGTTACGGGTATCCGTAATGGGGAAGTTTTCGCGAAATACTTTGAATAAGCCTTCGCCTTCGCGTTTATCTGCGGGAGTGTCTAACTGGAAAAATTCTTGGAATGACTTTAATTGCACATCCAAAAAATCGGGGTACTCAATGGCATGTTTAACTTTGCCAAAAGAAACCCTAGTGTTCAATTTTGTACTCAATTTGTTTGTGTGTTTTTTTTGTTTGACAATGGTGTTAGTCTAATAACGCCCGAAAGCCCCACGGAATACCGGGGGCTTTGGGGTTAATTGTTGGAGTTCTTACTTAATTTCAACTTCAGCACCCGCTTCTTTCAATTTAGCTGCTAAGTCTTCAGCTTCTGCTTTAGAAACTTTCTCTTTTACAGCTTTAGGGGCACCGTCTACTAAATCCTTCGCTTCTTTCAAGCCCAAGCCAGTTAAGTCTTTAACAACTTTAACTACTTGAAGTTTGCCAGCTCCGGCGTCTTTCAAGATAACGTCGAACTCTGATTGCTCAGCAGCAGCGGCAGCGCCACCAGCAGCAGGAGCAGCAACTGCAACAGCAGCAGCAGCAGGTTCAATTCCATGCTCTTCTTTCAAGATTTGAGCTAGTTCGTTAACTTCTTTTACAGTGAGATTTACCAACTGATTCGCGAATTCTTTTAAATCTACCATTGTTTATTTTTTTTAAGTGTTTTTTTGTTTTATAGTTTAAATTATCTTTCTGAAAGTGCTTTTACCAAACCGGCAACCTTCTGACCGGCATTAGATTGCAATCCACTAATAACATTCTTAGCAGGCGATTGCAACAAGGCAATAATATCTCCGATAAGATCCTCTTTGCTCTTCAAGTTTTCCAATGCACTCAATTGGTTATCACCAATGAAAACACTTGAATCAATCCATGCACCTTTCAATTGAGGCATATCACCTGATTCACGGAACTTCTTAATTGCAATAGCTGGAGCCTTAGCATTTGAAGAGAACATCACACATGTTGTTCCTTTTAATACTTCAGGCAACTCTAAGAAATCTTTATCCGATTGGTCCATAGCCAATTTCAACAAAGTGTTTTTCACCATTCTCATTTGAATACCATTTTCAAATAAAATACGACGAAATTTGTTGGTTTGGTTAGCACCTAATCCATTTGTATCTGTCAAATAAACAATATTATTTGAGTTGAACGCGTCAACCAATTCAGCAACAATTGCTTCTTTTTCTATTCTGTTCATATTCTTAGATACCTGGGATTGATTTAACGTCTACGTTTACTCCTGGGCTCATCGTGCTGCTAACGAAAATACTCTTGAAGTATGTTCCTTTAGCCGCAGATGGTTTCAAACGGAATAAAACTTGAATTAACTCGAGGGCGTTTTCACTCAACTTATCAGAGTCAAATGAAACTTTACCTACAGATGCGTGGATGATTCCTGTTTTGTCAACTTTGAAATCAATTTTACCAGCTTTAACCTCTGTTACAGCTTTTCCAACCTCTGTAGTTACAGTACCACTCTTAGGATTTGGCATTAAGTTTCTAGGACCTAATACTTTACCTAAACGGCCTAATTTAGCCATTACAGATGGAACAGCAACAATGATATCGATGTCTGTCCAACCAGCAGCAATTTTATCGATGTATTCATCCAAACCTACATAGTCTGCACCTGCATCTTTTGCTTCTTGCTCCTTATCTGGAGTACAAAGAACCAAAACACGCACAGTTTTACCCAAACCATGTGGTAAGCTCGCAACACCACGAACCATTTGGTTCGCTTGGCGAGGATCTACACCCAACCTTACGTCGATGTCGAAAGATGCATCAAACTTTGTGTTTGTGATGTTTTTTACGATATCACAAGCTTCCAACAAAGTGTAAGACTTTGTAATATCGAATTTTGCTAGCGCTTCTTTTCTTTTTTTACCAACTTTCATAATTCCTTTTTAATTAAAATGGTGCGTCACCTGTTACCGTGATACCCATACTTCTTGCAGTACCAGCAACCAATTTCATTGCTGATTCTTCTGTGAAACAATTCAAATCAGGCATTTTCTCATTTGCAATGGTGCGAACTTGATCCCATGAAACTGAACCAACCTTTTTTCTGTTAGGCTCTGCTGAACCTTTTTGAATTTTTGCGAATTCAACGAGTTGCACTGCTACAGGAGGAGTTTTGATGATAAAATCAAATGATTTGTCAGAATAAACTGTCAAAACCACTGGTAATACCTTACCCATCTTGTCTTGAGTACGCGCATTAAATTGTTTGCAGAACTCCATGATGTTAACACCCTTAGAACCTAAAGCAGGTCCAATTGGTGGAGCTGGGTTCGCCTGCCCGCCCTTTACTTGGAGTCTTACAAAACCTGTTACTTCTTTTGCCATTATACTGTTACGTTACAATTTTTACAATTTTTGAACTTGATTATAATTCAACTCAAGTGGTGTTCTTCTTCCGAAAATTTTCACCATTACCTTAAGTTTACGCTTTTCTTCGTTGATTTCTTCTATCACACCGTCGAAATCATTGAAAGGACCATCAATCACCTTCACAGCCTCACCTACCAAATAATGATCTTCTTCTGTTACTTCTGTTGTGCTTAGCTCATCAGCCGTACCCAAAATTCGAGACAATTCGTTCGGACGTAATGGAACCGGATGATCTTTTGACCCTAAAAACCCTACTACACCTGATACACTCTTAATTAACGGCAAAACCTCCGGATCGGAGAAATCTGCTCTTACTAAAATGTATCCTGGAAAAGCATTGCGCTCTTTGATGACCTTTTTGCCATTTTTAACTTGGTAAACTTTTTCAGTAGGAATGAGAATTTCAGGCACATAACTAAGTTTGTTGTCGCGTTCAAGCTCAACTTCAACGTTGTGTTTCACCTTCTTTTCTTGTCCGGTGATTGCACGAACTACGTACCACTTATGTTTGTCTTCTGAATTCGTCATTTCTATTATTTAAAAAGTTTGTAGAATTGGGTTAATACAACTCCTAATCCGCTGTCTAATCCCCAAATAACAACAGCAAAAATCAAAGATGCCACGATCACTATCCATGTGCTTTCTCTGAGTTCATTCCAAGTAGGCCAAGAAACTTTGTTCAACAACTCGTCCTTGATCTCACGGAAATAATTTGTAATTCTACCAAACATTGCGCTTTTATTAGCACGGACACAAGGATTCGAACCCTGATCAAAGGTTTTGGAGACCTCTATTCTACCATTGAACTATGTCCGTAAAAGAAGGAGCGCCGAAGCACTCCTTCTCATTTATATAGACGGGCTATATTATTCGATAATTTCAGTTACCTGACCAGCACCTACTGTTCTACCACCTTCACGGATAGCGAAACGTAGACCTTTTTCCATCGCAATTGGTTGGATCAACTCAACTGTGATTGAAACGTTATCACCAGGCATTACCATTTCAGTACCAGCAGCCAATGAAATCTCACCAGTTACGTCTGTTGTACGGAAATAGAATTGAGGACGGTATTTGTTAAAGAATGGAGTATGACGTCCACCTTCTTCTTTGCTCAATACGTAAACCTCAGCTTTGAACTTCTTATGTGGTTGTACTGACTTAGGAGCACAGATAACCATACCACGACGAATGTCGTTCTTGTCAATACCACGCAACAAGATACCAGCGTTGTCACCAGCCTCACCACGGTCTAACAATTTACGGAACATCTCAACCCCAGTACAAGTAGATGTCATGTGAGCACCGAATCCGATGATCTCAACTGCATCTTGTACGTTGATTACACCACGCTCGATACGACCTGTTGCTACTGTACCACGACCAGTGATAGAGAACACGTCTTCGATTGGCATCAAGAAAGGCTGATCAACCAAACGTGGAGGAACTGGAATCCAGTTGTCTACTTGGTTCATCAAATCCAAAATGGTTTCAACCCATTTTGCATCACCGTTCAATCCACCTAATGCAGATCCACGAACGATAGGAGTATTGTCTGCGTCGAATTCATAGAAATCCAACAATTCACGAATTTCCATTTCAACTAGGTCTAACAATTCTGGATCGTCTACCATGTCTACTTTGTTCATGAATACTACCAAACGAGGTACACCAACCTGGCGAGCCAACAAAATGTGCTCACGTGTTTGTGGCATTGGACCATCAGTTGAAGCTACTACCAAGATAGCACCATCCATTTGTGCAGCACCTGTTACCATGTTCTTTACATAGTCGGCGTGACCTGGACAGTCAACGTGAGCATAGTGACGGTTAGCCGTTTGATACTCTACGTGTGCAGTGTTAATTGTGATACCACGCTCTTTCTCTTCTGGAGCTGAGTCGATTGAATCGAATGAACGAGCCTCAGAAAAACCAGCGTTGGCTAATACAGAAGTAATCGCCGCTGTCAAGGTAGTCTTTCCGTGGTCAACGTGACCAATGGTACCAATGTTCAAGTGCGGCTTGGAACGGTCAAATGTCTCTTTTGCCATAGTGTTTGTTGTTTTTTTGTTTTTAAATGTTGTTTGAGCCAATGAGGGGAATTGAACCCCTGACCTTTTCCTTACCAAGGAAACGCTCTACCCCTGAGCTACATCGGCTTTTGCCTGTCAAGGGTATAACCGGTATACCTCAACAAACTAGTTTGAGCGGGAGACGAGGCTCGAACCCGCGACCTACAGCTTGGAAGGCTGTCGCTCTACCAACTGAGCTACTCCCGCATTAATGTTTGCACTTACTTATTGGTGGGGAAAGAAGGATTCGAACCTCCGAAGACATAAGTCAGCAGATTTACAGTCTGCCCCATTTGGCCGCTCTGGTATTTCCCCAGTTCAAAAATATGTAACCTAAATTACATACCCCTGAGTGTAAGTGCACTCGGAGCCACTTGTCGGAATCGAACCAACGACCTACTGATTACAAGTCAGTTGCTCTACCAGCTGAGCTAAAGTGGCATGTGTTAGAACGTATAAGAAATACCCTTGGTTTGTACTTCTTCCCCGTAAAAGGACTGCAAAAATAGAACTTTATTTTATATTTTCAAATGCTTATCCAAAAAAAATCTAAAAAAATTGTTTTTCCTCCCTTTTATCTCCCCTTTTTAATCCTTTCTCTCTTACTTTTGTATTCACATTGACCCATTTACGTCTTCCATCATTACTATATATATGTCGAAAAAATATTTGAAACCCATCATCTTTGCCGCTATTGCCATTGTTGCCTCTCTCCTACTTTGGCGAAATATGGACCATACCTCCAGTTGGAAACCCGATCTTTTCGCACTTAAAAATCCTAACGAAATTACCAAGTTTACCTTTACCCCAAACAACGCAAAACGCCCCCCTTTATCCTTCGAAAAAATAAACAATCAATGGTTTGTGTTCGATCAACATGCTCGTTACCCAGCCGATACAAATTCTATTCACCTCCTTCTCAAATGGGCAATGCCCAAACTTCGGATTAAACTCCCTACCTCCGATGAAGAAAAGAAAACCGTTACCCGTAACCTTACCCTCAATGGCGTTAAAGCCACTTTCTTCGCAGGAAACGACCCCGTACATACCATCTATGTAGGAGGATCTACCCAATCTAATGAAGCTACTTATATGTACTTCCCAGAAACCGAAAGACCTTGCGTGATTGAAGTTCCCGGCTTTCAAGGTTATCTTACTCCATACTTTAATACCGATATTCAAGTGTGGAGGTCCGTCTTCCTTTTCGCTTCCGACCCCTCGAATATTAAATCCCTCAAAGTCAATTACCCCAATAACCCCAAAGAATCTTTTACCATTCAACAAGCAGGCGACGATCTAACCCTTCTTAATTCTGAGGGACGTAAAGTTGAAGCAAAAAGAGGCCTCATTGCTGGCTACCTTATATTATGCAAAGATTTTGCAAGAGAAGCCGGTAATATTGCCGGTATCAATAGAGATAAATCCCAAAAAGATGCAGTGCTCAAAAGTACACCTCTCGTAATCTTCGAATATATAACCGCCCAAAATCAAACCACTTCCCTCGCCATTTATCCAGTTCCTTCGGGCTATGAAGATGTTTCCATCAATGCAACCCCTACAGAAACATCTACCAACCAAACCGAATTGTTCTGGGTAAAATCAAACAATGACCCCTACATTTGGATGGCTCAAGATATCGTTCTGAGAAACCGTTTGAAAAAAATGTCAGACTTTTTACAATAACATCAATACCTGTGAGTTTTAAAATTATTGGCGCCATCATCGGCTACATGTCCAGCGGCTTTTATGGCGCACTGTTCGGTTTTTTAATTGGTTTTTATGTAGACTATATCTCTTCTGGAGAAGCTGCCAACGACAGTCAGTCACAAGGCAAACAAAGCTATTCCAATTATCAATCTAACTACCAATCTCAGTATCAATCTCAATATCAATCTCATCCAAGCGACTTTAAAAACTCACTCCTCATTCTCATTGCTGCGGTAATGAAAGCCGACGGAGTAACGCTTAAAAGTGAGCTCGACATGGTCAAAGCCATGTTACTGCGTACATACGGCGAAGCCGAAACCAAAATCCTCTTGCTCAAACTTCGCGATTACCTACAACAAGAACATAACCTTGCCGAAGTTTGCCGCAATTTGAGAAACCGCATGAGTTATAGTCCTAGGTTAGAACTCGTGCACATCCTTTTTAGAATTTCACGCGCCGACGGAGAAATCTCACATTCTGAACTATCGCTCATTGATCAAGTGGCCGCTCAATTGGGCATTAGCACTCCCGATTATTTGTCGCTCAAGGCCATGTTCGTTTCTTCCGCTGATTCAGATTACAAAATCTTGGATGTGAGCCAATCGGCCACTGAAGACGAAGTCAAAAAAGCCTACCGAAAATTGGCTATGAGGTTTCATCCAGACAGATTGCAAGACCTCTCTGAAAGCGAACGGAAACAAGCTGAAGGCAAATTCCACCGCGTACAAACAGCCTACGACAATATCAAAAAGAAAAACGGTTGGGCATGATACGCGTACACATCGCCTTGTTTTTTGTTTCACTGCTGTATGCCATCTTGTTTTCTTGGGCAGGACAAATCATGCCCACACACCTTAGCGCCGAAGGATTTGTATTTCTGCGCATAGCGTTTGCAACAGCGTTGTTTCACATCATTGGCTTCTTTCAAAAAACGGATAAAATTGATTGGAAATCGCATCTCAAGGAGTTTGCCATTTGTGGATTCTTTGGCACAAGTGCCAATATGTTATTGTTTTTCAAGGGATTAGAAAGCACTTACCCCATCAACGGAGCCATTCTCATGCTGTTCACCCCTCTTTTTGTAGCAATTTTCGACCACTTCAGGGTAAAAAAATGGCCAAATTGGCAATTTACCTTCGGATTCATTTTGGCCGGTTGCGCTTCTTTCATGCTCATCGCTGGTAAAGGAGCTAAATTTTCAGAAAAAACAATTTTGGGGGACATTTGGGTCGCAATCAATGCAATCCTTTACGCCGTTTATTTGGTGAGAGTCAAAAAACTCACCTCTATATATAGTCCCATTTCTGTGAACCGATGGACATTCACTTTTGGATTGTTGTATATCACACCGATAGGTTTGATTCCCTTTTTACAAACCAATTTTGCCACCATTCCCAATAGCATTTGGCTGAAAATAGGCTACATATTAATATTCACCAGTTTCTTGGTATATTTATTAAATGCATACAGTGTAAAGAAGGCAGGTCCTACTTTGGCAGGACTTTATATTTACCTTCAACCCTTGTTGGCAACGGTGATAGCCTTTTTGTTGCAAACTGACCAAATATCCCTCGAAAAAATCATGCTCATTTTAGCCGTATTGTTTGGGGTATTCACTGCCACCAAATTTACGCCGAAAGCCAAAATTGAGTCCAAAAACCCTCATTAACCTCAATTTTTTTTCGTATATTTGCTGCAATTATGCGTACTGAAAAAGCAAATAGACTCATTGAAAAAGCCATTTCTATTGTAGAAAAAGACGGTATTGTTGCAGACAAAATCATTCCTTTGTTGCAAGAAGCAAGAGAGTTCGCCTTGAAAGAAGAAGATCCGTTGGTTACCCGCGCGCTTCGTTTGGCATGGCAGCATCTTGAAGCCAATGACACTTTTGCTGTTGATTTGGCGGAAGACATTGAAGATGAAACTGAAAACTTCATTTATTTCTTGAGTTTGTGTGCGAAGTGTGAAAATGAAATCAACCGCAACGAACTTAGAGAAATGACCAACAACATGCAAGCTTTGGCTTAAACGTGTTCAAAGGCAGACTCCATATTGGCGTTATCTTGATTTTGGCCTTTTTTGCCAGTCAATTTAATAGCCTGCATCTGCACGCCCATACCTCAGTACCTCATAAACACAATATTTCCGCGGAAAATGCAAATCATTCCTTGGAAAAGAATTGCAAAATCTGCGATTTTCAATACGCCCCAGTTCTTCTTGCACCCACCTTTCAAACCCAAATTCTCACCACAAACCTAACACTAGGCTGGGCGAATTATTTTGTGCAAGAAGGACAAATTTCCCTCTCCAAACCCAACAACAAAGCACCCCCGTTCATTTCTTGATTTCGGCAATTTCCGCACCTGCGGTCATTTAAAATTCAAGAACTATGAACAAAAAACACATTTCCCTATTGGGGATTTTTATACTGTATGTATCTGTTGCGGTGGCTCAAAAGAAACCGTGCAACTTTCGTTTGGACCTCAATATCATCCAAAACGAAAAACCCGTAATTAATGCCGAAGTCTTTCTCGAAAAAGAACACCGGCTTGAGCTTTCAAATGATTTGGGACAAGTGCATTTCGAAAAAATCTGCGATTCTGTGGTTGAAATTGAAATTCAAGCACAAAATGTTCATGAACATTACCAATTGAACATTGCTAAACCCATTCCCTATGAAGTTGTACTCACCTCAGAAATCCATCAAAACTCGGTGATTATTACAATTTCAAACCCAAATGATCAACAGAATTTATATTCCAACATGGAATCTAAATCCATTCAATCTTTTGCAGCAGCGATTCAAAACCTTCCCAACGTGCAATTTATTTCCACTGGCAGAACCATTTCCAAACCCATGCTTCAAGGCATGATTGGGCTGAGAGTCCCAATTTTAATGGATGGAATGCGTTTGCAAGGACAAAGTTGGGGGATGGACCATTCTCCAGAATTGGGGGCAACCGGTACCGAAAGAATTTCCTTGATTCGTGGCGTTGATGCGCTTGTGGAAGCTTCCGACGCCTGGGGCGGCGTTATTTCTGTTGAAAATCAGCATTCCTTTCAACATCATGAAGTTGACGTAAAACAACGGCTTTCATACCAAACCAATGGAGGCGTTTTTCAGCTAAATGGCATCGTACAATTTGGTCAAAGTCCCTCAAAAAAAATAGAAAAAAACTCAGGGAAAAGCAACGGAACCTACATCAAATACTTGGCACAGGTTTCAAAAGATTACACCACCCCACTTGGAATCTTGGCCAATACGGCGTCTCAAGAATTGATGTTGGCGGCAGGACAAACCATTCATCTAAAACCGGGATCATTAAAAATTCACGGCGGATTTTACCAATTTGCATCTGGCATTTACCTCGGCAGCCACATTGGAAATTTAACCGATTTACAGCAATCTTTAAAAAACGAAGCACCTTCAAGAACCGTAGATGTTGCCCGATACCAAATTGAAAAGCCAAATCAACTCACCCAACAAATTCATTTTCAAAGTGAATGGAACTCAAAGTCTATGAATGGGTTAAAAGTTCAATTCAATTACCAACAAAACCTGCGACAAGAATATGATCCACATCGAAGTTCTTCGGTCAATTTTCCTCAACTCGATGTTTTTCAGCAAACAACCTCACTCAAGTTTGAGAAACCTATGTTTTTTGAGCATTTCAATTTGAAAAATGGCATTCAATTCACCTATCAAAATCAAACGTTTGGTGGGTATTACTTTATTCCCGAATATCAATCCCTACAAGAATCGTTTTATTCAAAAATCGATATTAATACGAACAATTACGAATTACGGCATGCGTTTATTTGGCGATTAGATTTGCTTCAACGAAATGGAGATCATTGGTTTAACATTGTAAAAAATCAATTCAATGAAGCCTATTGGGGATTTTCTGGAGGATATTCTTGGAGGTGGAAATTAGCACAAATAGATTTATTGCAAATTTGGAGGGCGCCGGGGGTGAATGAACTTTACAGCAAAGGTGTGCATCATGGAAGTGCATCGTATGAGCAAGGAAATCCTGGATTAAAACCAGAAAGTGGCCAAAAAATCAATTTCAGTATTGAAATTCCAATTTACCCGGAAAACACACGGTATACATACAGATCGAACCTTGGCGGTTTTTGCAAAATTAATTTCAATGGATTTTCGCAATTATCGCAAAATTTCATTCATCTATTTCCATTGCCGCAGCCTGTACTCACTGTTCGTGGCGCCTTTCCGGCCTTTGAATACAAACAATTTCCAACGTTTTACGGTGGAGCCGAATTGACATTGGAAACCTCTTGGCTCTTCAAAAAATCCCGAAAAATCAAATTGATATCCAAAGGAAATCTGTTATATGCAACCATTTTAACGTACAATCATTACCCTCCGTTAATTCCTTGTCCAACTTTAAATTCAACACTCGATTATTCTTGGAAAGAATTCACCATTGCCATCAGTCACAGGGTTCAATTTAAACAACCGTTTTATACTGACAAATCCGATTTTTCGCCACCGCCACCAACCTTTCAGCTGTGGGGATTAAACTTTAAAACCCCTAAATTTGGGAAATCCAAATCATTTTCAATGATGCTAAGCCTTGACAATCTGATGAATACCGTTTACCGCGATTACCTAGATCGCTTTCGCTATTTTACCCCAATGCCAGGCAGAAACTTCGGGGTACAACTCATCTACCACCTACACCATCACAACAAACATTCCGATAATAAAGAAATTACAATCGACGAAATCCAATAAATCATGAAACAAAAACACTTATTTATCATCGCGTTAATGGCAAGTATGCCGTTCGCTTTTTGGGGATGCACAAAAGAAGACAATCACCAACACATCGACGAAGAAGAACTTATTACACAAGTTAAAGTAATTTTGATTGACACCCTTTCCAAAGACACTTTGATTTCCTATTGGAGCGACAGGGATGGTATTGGTGGAAACAATCCAATATTACCCGACACATTCAAACTCAAGGAAGGCAAAATGTACTTGGGAAAAATTGAATTCTACACCAATCATGATGCTACAACTTTTCACGACATTACTCCAGAAATTTTATCTGAAGCAACCAATCACATCATTTGCTACAACGTGCAAACCATGATCATGCCGCCTACCTCACTTTACATGATTCGAACCGATGAAGATGTAACAGGGAAAGTACTTGGATTAAAAACCGAATGGTACACACCCAAAACATTTGATAAGGGTTATGTAAATATAAGGTTGAAACACCAACCAGGAGTAAAAGATGAAACTTGCGAACCCGGAGAGACTGATGTAGAAGTAAATTTCCCTTATGAAACGGTGAAATAATCAAGATATATCCCTCAAGCACTCATTGATGTCGTAAAAGAATATCTAAACTTTTTCTTACCTTTGTAATATGTCTGATTCTATGTCTCTAAAATCAACCGCACTCACGGCTCTTCACGAGTCTTTGGGGGCAAAAATGGTTCCATTCGCAGGTTACAACATGCCTGTTTTATATACCAATCTTATCCAAGAACATTTGGCTGTTAGAAACAGTGTGGGTGTTTTTGACGTAAGCCACATGGGTGAAGTGTACATCACTGGTCCTAAAGCTTATGATTTGGTAGAATACATCACTTCTAACGATGTGAGCAGTTTGTATGATGGCAGAATTCAATATTCTTGCATGCCAAACGACCAAGGCGGTATTGTAGATGATTTGTTGGTTTACCGTTACAACCAAGAAATGTTTTTGTTGGTAATCAACGCTTCAAACATTGAAAAGGATTTGGCTTGGATCAACAAAAACAACGAAAAATTTGGTGCAACTGTAAAAGATGTAAGTGAGCATTTTTCACTTCTTGCAGTTCAAGGTCCGAATGCCATGAAAGCACTTCAAAAATTAACAGACGTGAATCTTTCTGACATCCCTTATTATCATTTTGTTGAGGGACAATTGGCTGGTCTTGACATCATCATTTCAAACACAGGATACACCGGCGCAGGCGGATTTGAGCTTTACAGTCAAAACGGCGATGCTCAAAAACTTTGGGATGCTGTTTTCGAGGCAGGTGCTGAATTTGGCATTGTTCCTGTGGGATTGGGTGCTCGTGATACTTTAAGATTAGAAAAAGGTTTCTGCTTGTATGGCAACGACATCAACGACACCACTTCACCAATTGAGGCTGGTTTAGGTTGGATTACAAAGTTCAATCATCCTTTCACCATGAGTGAGCATCACTTGGCTATTAAAGAGAACAAACCAACAAAAAAATTGGTTGGATTTACCTTGGTAGACAAAGGTATTCCGCGTCAGCATTACCCAATTTGCACGGCTGATGGCACAGTAATTGGTGAAGTTACAAGCGGAACTATGAGTCCGTCATTGAACAAAGCAATAGGTATGGGATATGTTGCATCGGCACATGCAGGTGTAGGCAGCGAGATTTATATTGAAGTTCGAGGGAAATTATTAAAAGCAGAAGTTTGTAAAATTCCATTTTTATAAAAAAA
>JACCDI011630303.1_pt1 | contig 33332 bp, 31 predicted proteins | sample 7442791 | NCBI WGS metagenome assembly JACCDI01 (sample SAMN15323434, study PRJNA562643) | freshwater metagenome | isolation source: river surface water | place: USA:Blue River Watershed | collected 2017-08-15
ATCTACTCGCTCGAAAAATTGGTCAACCTAATTTCGAACAAGGGAATCGTGGCGGGAAATCGCCGATGACTAAATCTAAATTTGGAATCACCGGATTCTTGGCAATCGTTTTTATCGCTATCGTCTTGCGTCCTCCGGTTGCATCAATGGGACCTCTCTTACAAGAGATTCAACTTAGTTTGGCAGTGAACGCCGAGCTGATTGGCCTGCTGGCAGCGTCTCCGGTGTTGTGCTTTGGTCTGGGTGCCTTTGCTAGCCCATGGTTAGTAAGCAAGGTGGGCGTTAATCGAGCGATGCTTCTGGTGTTGGTAATTCTTGCTCTTGGTTCGGCTCTTCGGATGATCCTTGGTTATCCCGGGCTTTTGTTGGGCACAATCGCTGCCGGACTTTCAATTGCAATCGCAAATGTTTTGTTGCCAACGATTGTTCGAATTCAATTTCCAAATCGAGTTGCTTTGGTAACCGGCGCCTACACAACGCTATTAGCCATTTCGGCAAGTCTGGCCGCTGCCGCTGCCGTGCCGTCGAGTTTATGGCTGGGCGGGTGGAATCCTGCTCTTGCGATTTGGATTGTTCCCACCGTGCTTGCAGTTCTGCTGTGGTTGCCGCAAATCAAGGGTCAAGAAGCTCACGTAGCTCAACCGGCTCATGCGGCGGCAGAAGAAAAGGCGGCAGTGCTTCGTTCCCCGATTTCTTGGGCAATAGTGGGCTTTTTTGGAATTCAATCTTTGGGTTTTTACGCGCTACTTGGTTGGATGCCTTCGGCGCTTATCTCCATCGGAGTTTCACCGCAAGCTGCCGGAAATTACTTGGGCTTCGCCAGTGCAATCGGAATTCCGTCTGGCTTAATTATTTCTTCGGTGCTTGGGCAGTTTAAGTCGCTGGCTTGGTGGGCAGCCGGAACCAGCGCAATGACACTGCTGGGAAGCATTATCTTCACTCTGGTTTTGAGATCCACAGATACGAGCTTGTTGCTCCTTGCCTGCATTCTCATTGGACTTGGCATGTCGGCTACTTTTCCAATTTCGCTCTCACTAATTAGCACTAGGGCGTCAACCCAGGCGCAAACCACGCAACTCTCGGCAATGGCTCAGGGGTGGGGTTATTTGTTAGCAGCTGCGGGCACCTTCATGGTTGGTGCCGTGGCTAATTTGGTTGCTAACTACGCGCTTAGTTTTGCGCTGATTACTGCTCTTACCCTGATTCAGGCAGGTATTGGTTTCTATGCTGGTCGCCCAGGAGTTATTCCGGCCAAATAAAAAATCCCTCGACTCAGAAGCCGAGGGATTTTTTCAAAGACTTTTACAGGGCAGAAACCTTCTTGGCCAACGCTGACTTGCGGTTAGCGGCCTGATTCTTGTGAATTACTCCCTTTGAAACTGCCTTGTCTAGCTTCTTACCCGCTAGTGCAAGTGCGGTTGCCGCTGCAGTCTTGTCTCCGGCAGCTGCTGCTTCGCGAGTCGCGCGAATAGCGGTCTTCAGCTCGCTCTTTACAGCCTTGTTGCGCTCAGCAGCCTTTAGGTTGGTGCCAATGCGCTTGATCTGTGACTTGATGTTTGCCATGTTTCACTTTCTTGGATTGTCACCCCGCGCGGGGCAACTAAAAGAGTTTTTATTGGGATTTGGATGGAGACACTCATCCGTATCGAGTTCCAATGCTACCAGCCCAAGCCCTAATTCGGCAACCAATCGGGGCTCAAAGCCCTAGTTCATCGGTGTCTGTGCGAGAATAGGGGAACCGTCCTACGGTCCCTTTCAATCAATCCAGAGGTATCCCTTGTCTCCACGCGCCACCCGCCGACTTGAGCCGGCGAAGACTGATCCGGCGCTGATTCGCAATTTCTGCATTATTGCCCACATTGACCACGGAAAGTCCACTCTCGCCGACCGCATGCTGCAGCTAACCGGTGTAGTTGATGACCGCTCAATGCGCGCCCAGTACCTGGATCGAATGGATATTGAGCGTGAACGAGGCATCACCATCAAGTCTCAGGCGGTTCGAATGCCTTGGGAATCTCAGGGTCAGACTTACGCGCTCAATATGATCGACACCCCGGGCCACGTTGACTTCACATACGAGGTATCTCGCTCACTAGCCGCCTGCGAGGGCGCAGTGCTTTTGGTCGATGCTGCGCAGGGTATTGAGGCACAGACTTTGGCCAATCTTTATCTTGCGATGGAGAATGATTTGCAAATCATCCCCGTGCTCAACAAGATTGACCTTCCGGCTGCCCAGCCAGAGAAGTACGCCGAGGAACTTGCCAATTTGATTGGAGGAAATCCAGAGGATTGCCTTCGTGTGTCAGGTAAAACCGGTGTTGGCGTTGATGAACTGCTCGACAAAATTGTTGCGACAGTCCCGCACCCGGTTGGCGATCCAAACGCCCCGGCTCGCGCCATGATTTTTGACTCTGTTTATGACAGCTACCGCGGCGTTATCACCTACGTCAGGATGATTGACGGCAATCTAAGCCCTCGCGAAAAAATTCAGATGATGTCTACTCGTGCTGTACACGAACTTCTTGAGATTGGCGTTTCATCGCCTGAGCCTGAACCCACAAAGGGTCTTGGTGTTGGAGAAGTTGGTTATCTGATTACCGGCGTGAAAGATGTTCGCCAGTCAAAAGTTGGTGACACAATAACCAATCAAGCAAAGCCTGCCTCAGAGGCACTGAAGGGTTACAAAGAACCATTGCCGATGGTTTATTCGGGAATCTACCCGATTGACGGCAGTGATTATCCAGTGCTGCGTGAAGCGTTGGATAAATTAAAGCTTTCCGACGCTGCTTTGGTTTACGAACCAGAAACTTCTGTTGCACTTGGTTTTGGCTTCCGCTGTGGTTTCTTGGGTTTGTTGCACTTGGAAATTATTACCGAGCGCCTAGAGCGCGAATTCGGTCTAGATCTAATCGCCACTGCGCCATCGGTGGTTTACGAAGTAACTATGGACGACGGAAAAGAAATCACCGTAACCAATCCAAGCGAATTCCCCGGCGGAAAAATTAAGCAGGTGCTGGAGCCAATGGTAAAGGCAACCATCTTGTTACCAAAGGACTACACCGGAACCGTGATGGAACTTTGCCAGCAAAGACGCGGAACCATGATTGACATGCAATACCTTGGTGAAGATCGAGTGCAGCTGCGTTACAACCTGCCACTAGCCGAGATTGTTTTTGACTTTTTTGATCAGCTAAAGAGCAAGACCGCCGGATACGCTTCGCTTGACTACGAAGAGACCGGGCTTGAAAAGGGTGACCTGGTCAAGGTTGACCTGTTGCTGCAGGGGGAGCAGGTAGACGCGTTCAGTGCCATCGTTCACAAAGACAAGGCCTACGCCTACGGTGTGATGATTACCGGAAAGCTGCGCGAGTTGATTCCGCGTCAGCAATTTGAGGTCCCAATTCAGGCAGCAATCGGTGCCCGAATTATTGCGCGCGAATCCATCCGTGCAATGCGCAAAGACGTTCTGGCCAAGTGTTACGGTGGTGACATTTCTCGAAAGCGCAAACTTCTTGAGAAGCAAAAAGAAGGAAAAAAGCGCATGAAGATGGTTGGCCGCGTTGAGGTTCCTCAAGAGGCATTCATCGCAGCTCTTTCTTCGGACAGCGAGAAAAAGGGCGAAAAGAAGGGCAAGTAGTGGCCGGCCCACTGCCTATCGGCGACCCTGCTCCAGCAGACGGCAGCCTGCCAGCGCAAGCAGCCGCTGGTGCCGTAGATCGAACTTTTCACGCTTACGTGCACATTCCTTTTTGCACGGTTCGCTGCGGTTACTGTGATTTCAATACCTACACAGCCGGTGAACTGGCGGGGGCAAAGCAATCAGATTACGCAGATGTTTTAATTGCAGAAGTAAAGTTCAGCGCTCAGGTGATCATGGATGCTGGACTACCTAAACGAAAACTCAGCACCGTGTTTTTTGGTGGCGGCACACCAACTCTTTTACCTGCTTCCGATCTTGCGAGAATTCTTGAAGCGCTAAGAAATGCTTTTGAAATTGTTGAAGATGCTGAGGTGACCACAGAGGCTAACCCCGATACGGTTGACGCCGATTACCTACGCGAACTAAGAAACGGCGGATTCAATCGAGTGTCCTTCGGCATGCAATCGGCCGTGTCTTCGGTTTTAGCAACGCTGGAACGCTCACACAATCCGGAAAATGTTTCCATCGGAGTTGCGGCGGCTAAAGAACTTGGGTTGAAGACTTCGGTTGACTTAATTTATGGAGCACCAGGAGAGACTCTTGCAGAGTGGCGTCAGAGTGTTGAAACTGCAATCGCAATGCAGCCTGATCACATCTCTGCCTATGCACTAATTGTTGAAGATGGCACCAAACTTGCTCGGCAGATTAAGGCTGGTCAGCTTGCCGAACCGGATGAAGATCTGCAGGCAGACAAATACGAGCTCGCCGATTCGCTTTTGGCTGACGCTGGATTCGATTGGTACGAAGTAAGTAACTGGTCACGTGGATCAGAGAATTTATCGGCACACAACATTTCGTACTGGGCATCGCAAGACTGGTGGGGGTATGGTCCAGGAGCACACAGCCACGTTGGTGGCGTGCGTTGGTGGAATGTAAAGCACCCAACCAGCTTCGCTGCGAAACTTGCTGAAGGTAATTCACCAGCGGCCGGTCGCGAGACTCTTAGCGAAAGAACGCGACTAGAAGAGCGCGTACTACTTGAAATAAGAATTAGCGAAGGCTTGAGCGTGGATTTGGCCAAACAGGTAAATCCTGATGCCGGAAAGTTGATCGCGGGTTTCATCGCCGATGAACTGGTGGATGCCAAGGCGGCTATCGGTGGCGTTTTGAAACTCACGCTCAAAGGGCGGCTTCTAGCCGATTCATTAGTGCGTAAATTGCTGGCTGATTAGAAGCTAGCCGATTAGATTTTAATAAATCGCACCGATGCAGGGTATCTGTAAAACTCGCCGATGCTGGCCTTGTAAGCCGCGATAATTCGAAACACCGTCCAGATAATCGGTGGCACCCAAAACAGCAGCCAGCCAACAATGCTGATTGCAAGTACCACGTATAGCAAAACCATGGTGATGCCAAAGTTCAAGGATTCGGTCACATGGTGACGGATGAACGGCCCACGGTCCTTAAGAAATAGGTAGCCGAGCAGCGGTGCAAAGAATTCCAGAATGATGCCAAAAGCGTGAATTCCAATGGCCCATAGTCTCTGGAGTTCGGGAGACAGTGGCTCTTGAGGCGCTGAATACGGATTTTGCTGTGACATCGGATTCTCCTTCTAGCCCGATTAGCCTACCTATTCAGTATTGCTGAATGTAATATTGGCACTCTGGGACTTAGAGTGCTAAAGGCTTTATTTCTTTGAATAGAAATTCGTGGCGAGTCAAGAAAGGTGGTGCCAAATGATTCCAGATAGAAGTCTCGAAGTACTTCGGGCCATTGTTCAGGACTACATAGCCAGCAAGGAGCCGGTTGGTTCCAAATCATTGGTTGAGCGTCACTCATTTGGGGTCTCCGCGGCCACAATTCGAAATGACATGGCCCTGCTTGAAGAGGAAGAGCTAATCCACGCGCCACATACATCTGCCGGTCGTGTGCCAACCGATAAGGGTTATCGCCTTTTTGTCGATCGACTCAGCGAAGTCAAGCCGTTGAATACAGCCGAGCGTCAGGCAATTGAAAACTTCATGGTTGGCAGTGCCGACCTCGATGAGACCTTGGGCAGAACCGTCAGGCTCTTATCGCAGTTAACAAATCAAGTCGCGATGGTTCAGTATCCAACTCTTGGTAAGTCATCGGTCCGTCACATTGAGCTCATACCAGCGGCCGATACTCGAGTTCTGATGGTCCTGATTACTGACAGTGGTCGCATTCAACAACACGTTGTTGAACTTGGCGTTGCTCTCGATGAAGCATTCATAGGTGAACTCAGGGCTAAGTTGAATGCCGCAATCTCCGGGGCGGCACTGACTGAGGTTGCCTCAAAGGTAAAAACTATTTCCTCAGGAATGAGTTCTGATAAATCTAAACTCGCCAACGTAATTATTAAGAATCTACTTGAGCAGGTTGACGCGAACAGACAAGAAAAAATAATTCTTTCCGGAACATCCAACCTTGCAAAAAGGGAAGAAGACTTTCCAGGCAGTATCTCCCCAGTCCTTGAGGCAATCGAGGAGCAGGTTGTTTTGCTGAAATTAATCAGTGAGATGCAAGCAGAGCAGCACGGGGTGAGCCTACGAATTGGCCGAGAGAACCAATTTGAAGGTCTTGCCAATGCATCCGTTGTTGTGAGCGGATATGAAAATCAAGGTAGCGAGATTGCAAAGCTTGGAGTAATTGGTCCAACTCGTATGGATTACTCGTCAAACATTTCCGCAGTGCGAGCCGTCGCTCGCTACCTAACTAAAACTTTAGGAAATTAAGGACACATGGCTGATCACTACGAGGCATTGGGAGTTGCGCGAGATGCCAGCGAAGAGCAAATTAAAAAGGCATATCGCAAATTAGCTCGGGAACTGCACCCAGATGTAAATCCTGCGCCTGAGGCCCAAGAACGGTTCAAGGCTGTGACCCACGCCTATGAAGTTCTAAGCGATGCCAATTCCCGTCGTCAATACGACATGGGTGGGCAGGATCCTTTTGGTGGAGCGGGCTTCGGCGGTTTCGGTGACATCTTCGATACCTTTTTTGGCGGCGGTGGTTCTCGTGGTCCACGATCCAGAGCGGAACGCGGACAAGACGCTTTGATACGAATTGACCTAAGTCTTGAAGAAGTAGTCTTTGGTGTGACCAAGAGTGTTGCAGTGGATACGGCGGTGTTGTGTGAAACCTGCCAGGGTTCTTGCTGCCGCCCAGGAAGTTCAATGGCAACCTGTGACATTTGTGGTGGGTCGGGGCAGATTCAGCGCCAAGTTCGTTCATTGCTTGGCAACGTGGTTACGTCGCAACCTTGTGGCACATGCCGCGGCTACGGCCAGGTTATTCCTGAGCCCTGCATCGACTGTCGGGGGCAGGGTCGTGTTCGCGCTCGTCGCAACATTGACTTGAACATCCCGGCTGGCGTCGAAGATGGTTTGCGTCTGCAACTTGCCGGACAGGGTGAAGTTGGATTTGCGGGTGGGCCCAACGGTGATCTTTACGTGGACATGTCAGTCAAAGAAGATGACGTTTTTGGCCGACAGGGTGATGACTTAACCTGTGTGCTTGAGGTTCCGCTTCACGATGCTGTGCTTGGTTCTCTGGCAAAAATTCAAACCTTTGATGGCGAGGTTGAAATTGAAGTGGAGCCCGGTTCACAAACAGGTGAAGTAATTACTGTCCGCGGAAAGGGAGTGCAGCACCTGCGTTCTTCAGGGCGAGGAGATTTGAAAATCAAACTTCAGGTAATTACCCCTAGCAAACTTGATTCCAAGCAGAAGGAACTTTTCCGGTCCTTGGCATCGCTGCGAAAAGATGACACCATCAGGCTTGCGCGCGCAACTCACGGCAGATTCTCTGGAAAGAAGAAGAATTAGTCGTGGTTGAACCCATGTTTACGCATAACTTTGACAGTCCAGTTAAAGTCGAGTCAGTCATTGAACTGACTGGACCAGAGGCAAAGCACGCGGTATCGGTGCGCAGAATGCGGGTTGGCGAGGCGATTCAACTCACAGACAAAATGGGTCTTCGTGTCCGCGGTCTGGTTGATTCAATTGCTGGCAATCATCTTTATGTTCGGGTGCGTTCCGTTGAGCAAGAAGTGCCGCCAAAAATTCAACTCACTTTGATTCAGGCGTTGGCTAAAGGCGATCGTGACGAGTTAGCGGTTCAAGCCGCAACCGAGCTTGGGGTCTCAAACGTGATTCCTTGGGAGGCAGATCGCTCGGTTAGCCGTTGGATTGGACTCAAAGAGGCCAAAGGTATTGAACGTTGGCAAAGTATCGTCACTGAGGCTGCTAAACAATCGTTAAGCAGCTGGCATCCATCAATTGGCACACCGATCAAAGGCATTCGAGTGGCAGAACTTGTGGAGAAGTTTGACCTGGTACTGGTGCTGGATCCAACCGCGGCAGAAGGAATCGGGGCCGCAGATTTGCCTGGCAGTGGCAGCATTGCGCTGGTCGTAGGGCCCGAGGGTGGAATAAGTGATTCAGAGTTGGAGGCACTTCAAAACGCCGGTGCCTTTAGAGTTCAGTTGGGGGCACCCATTCTGAGGACTTCAACAGCGGGAGTGGCTGCAATCTCGGGAATTCTGGCTCTTACTGGCCAGTGGGGCTCAAAGTAGACTCGTTGCTGGAGGAAAGATTGAATAACCAAGACTGCATTTTCTGCAGAATCGCTAGCAAGGATATCCAGGCCAACTTGGTCGAGGAAACCGAGCACTCGCTTGCCTTCTGGGACATTTCACCGCGTCAACCGATTCACATCTTGGTAATTCCAAAGCGGCACCATACAAACATCTTGGAGCTAACAAATAACGCGCCAGATGAGCTCGTTGACCTTATGAGACTTGGCACGAGGATTGCCTCTGACAAATCAAGTGGTTCATTCCGACTGAGTTTCAACACAGGCGCTGAAGCGGGTCAAACCGTCTTTCATGCTCACGGACACCTAACCAGCAAAACTCCAAAGGATCAGCTTGCCTAGTTCATCCCAAGAGTCATCGGCGAGTAAGGCTCGCACTGAGAAGTTTCAGGTTGTGGGTGTGCCAATGGTGTCCCTGTTTGGCACCGAAGACAAATTACTGAAGACCCTTGAGCAAACCTATCCAGATGTAGAAGTGCACGCCCGGGGTAACGAAGTGGTGCTTAGCGGACCTGGTGTTCAGGTTACTGAGGCAAAAAATCTTATTGAGGAGATGGTTGCGCTGATAGCCAACGGCCAGGATCTTGCACCTCAGGACCTAACTCGTTCGGCAAAAATGCTTGAAGGAGATAGTCGTCCAACAGACGTTCTAAGTCAAAGCATTCTTAGTTCACGCGGTAAGAGCATTCGACCAAAAACGTTAGGTCAGAAGAAATATGTCGATGCTATCGACGAAGCAACAATAGTTTTTGGTATTGGCCCTGCTGGAACCGGTAAAACCTATTTAGCAATGGCTAAGGCAGTGCAGGCGCTGCAGCGTAAAGAGGTCAGTCGCATAATTTTGACCAGACCTGCGGTTGAAGCAGGCGAGAGGCTTGGTTTCTTGCCGGGCACTCTGAACGACAAAATTGATCCTTATCTTCGCCCGCTATTTGACGCTCTGCATGAAATGCTTGAACCTGAGTCGATTCCTAAACTCATGGCAGCTGGAACTATTGAGGTTGCACCGCTTGCCTATATGCGTGGCCGAACGCTAAACGATTCGTTCATTATTCTCGATGAGGCGCAGAACACCACGCCGGAGCAAATGAAAATGTTTCTTACCCGGCTTGGATTTAATTCAAAAATGATTGTTACCGGTGACATCACGCAAATTGATTTACCAACAGGAAGCTCGGGATTGCGCACTGCCGTGGATGTTTTGAGCAAGGTAGAGGGTATGCACTTTGCCACGCTTACCTCTGAAGACGTCGTGCGCCACTCGCTCGTTGCCAAAATTGTGGATGCCTACACAAAGTATGAAGACATCAAGAACTCTAAACATTCTAAAAAGGAATCTAAATGAGTATCGAGATCAACAACGAGACACAGATTTCTGTTGATGAACCTCGCGTACTTCGTTTGGCTCAGCATGCACTTGCCGAACTAAATATTCATCCAAAAGCTGAGCTCGCGATTCAATTTATTGATGAGGAGCCGATGGAAGTACTGCACATCCAGTGGATGGACGAGCCTGGCCCCACAGATGTGCTTAGTTTTCCGATGGATGAGCTTCGTCCCGGTGGCGAGGGAGAAGTAACCGCGCCTGGTCTACTTGGCGACATTGTCATTTGTCCCCAGGTTGCGATTCGTCAGGCTGAGGCGGCAGGTCATGAGCCAATTAACGAAGTTTTGCTGCTTACCACACATGGAATTTTGCACCTGCTTGGTTTTGACCACGCAGAGCCTGACGAAGAAAAAGAGATGTTTGCTTTACAAAAGGAAATTCTCGACAACTTCTACGCAAGTGAGGCGAGCGAGTAGGTGACTGGCTTAGCGCTTTGGATAGCCGCGATTTTGGCCGCAGTTACCACTTTGACCGCTGTGGTCAAGGCTGCACTGGAGGTTGAAGAGTCAGCGAAGGCAGAATCCCTGGGTTTTGTTCGTCTAGCTCTTACCGGAGTTTTCGGCGTGGTCGCTGGGCAGGCCTTAGCACCAGTTGCAATGGCTTGGTATTGGTCGGCAAGTATTTCTACCCTAATGATGCTGGTCTTGCTATTTGGCTCCCAATGGGCAGCCAAGCAGCTTGGCCACCACAGCATAGGCCGGCGATTGCTAAAGCTTTTCCAGAAGCCAATTGACTCGATTCATCTCTTATTCACACCGATATCCTTACCAAAACTCGATGAGCCCGAAGAGTTTGAACAGGAGTTGCTGGACTCTGTTGAAGAGTTTGGCGAGACGATTGTTCGAGAAATCATGGTGCCGCGTATAGACATGGCAACCGTGGCTTCCGATTCAAATCTGACCAGGGCGATGAGCGTTTTTCTAAGTCGTGGTTATTCGAGACTTCCCGTTGTGGGCAAAAACATTGATGACATTAGTGGCATCCTCTACGTAAAAGATGTGGCAAGAATTCTGCACGAGTCGCCGGCAAAGATGGATAAGACACTAGCTAGTGAGATTGCTCGTCCGGTAATTTTCGTGCCTGAGTCAAAGCCAGTGGATGACCTATTGCGCGATATGCAACTTAGTTCGACCCACATTGCCATCATCGTTGATGAGTACGGTGGCGTTGCCGGCTTGGCAACTATGGAAGATGTGATCGAGGAAATTGTTGGCGAGATTAGCGACGAATATGATCGTGATGTCCCAGATGTGGATGATCTTGGTGATGGACGATTCAGGGTGAGCGCAGCATTTTCTCTTGCCGAGCTTGGTGAGCAGTTGGATTTGGAACTTGAAGACGAAGACGTCGACAGCGTTGGGGGACTGTTTGCCAAAGAACTTGGTCGATTGCCTGGCCGTGGAGACGAAGTTCGAGTTTCGGGATTGCAAATCGTTGCCGACCGCATTGAGGGTCGTCGTAAGAGATTAATCACAGTCATCTTGAAGAAAGATGAAAACTTGGCCGACGCCCAGTCCGCCTTTGAGCAACTGGAGCCGGAGAAATAATGACAACGCAGCACTCATCCAAGCCGATTGAGTCAGAACACAGATCGGGGTTTGCCTCTTTTGTTGGCCGACCAAACGTGGGCAAGTCAACCCTGACAAACGCTCTTGTCGGCGAGAAGATCGCCATCACCAGCGCTAAGCCACAGACCACCCGTAGAGCAATTCGCGGTATCGTGCACCGCGATTATGGACAGCTCATCTTGGTTGACACTCCGGGATTGCACCGCCCAAGAACTTTGCTTGGTCAAAGACTGAATGACTTGGTTGAGCAGACCCTTGGTGATGTTGATGTGATTGGATTTTGCATCCCAGCAAATGAAAAGATTGGCCCTGGCGATAACTTCATCAATGAACAACTCAATGAATTCCGCCGCGCAAAGTTAGTGGCGGTTGTCACTAAGTGTGAATTGGTTTCTCCGGAGCAACTTGCCGAGCAGCTAATGGCCGTTTCTGAGCTTCGCGATTGGAAAGCAATCGTTCCAGTTTCTGCCGTGACCGAGGACCAGCTTGAGGTGCTAACCAAGGTCTTGATTGACTTGATGCCCCTCTCGCCGGCACTTTACCCACCTGACGCCATCACCGATGAATCGCTTGAGGCTCGTATTTGCGAGCTGATTCGCGAGGCAACACTTGAGGGGGTCCGGGATGAACTGCCGCACTCAATTGCTGTGACCATCGATGAGATGTCGAGGCGCAAGGGCAAGGACCTTACTGACATCCACGCGAACATTTTTGTTGAACGCGATAGTCAAAAGGGAATCATCATCGGCCACCGCGGCGCGCGTTTGATTGACGTCGGAAAGCGCGCTCGCCTAGAGATTGAGAAACTTATCGGTCACAAGGTTTTCCTTGGTCTGCGCGTCAAAGTAGCCTCCGAGTGGCAGAGGGACCCAAAGCAACTTGGCAAGCTGGGTTTCTAGCTGCCATCTTGGGCAAAAATCGATTTGGGCTTTTGCCCTGATCCGGCGTAGTCTAAAAACGTGTTCTTCGGTCTACTACTTAGTGGCCGCGGCGAGGCCTAAACAGGCCCACCTCGTCGCGGGGCCTTTTGCTGGCTGACCACCCACCACACGAAAGACACTTCCAATGAAAAACACCCAAACTCCTTCGGGTATGCCGGTACATAAATATGTACCCTTCCACGAGCAGATCACTGTATCGCTTCCAGACCGTACTTGGCCAAGCAAGGTAATTACCCAGGCTCCGCGCTGGTGTGCCGTTGACCTTCGTGACGGTAACCAGGCGCTGATTGACCCAATGAGCCCTGAGCGAAAGCTAAAGATGTTCAAGCTGCTGGTCAATATGGGCTACAAGGAAATCGAAGTAGGTTTTCCATCGGCCAGCCAGACAGATTTCGACTTTGTTCGCCTGCTTATTGAGGATGGTCACATTCCTGCAGACGTGACGATTCAAGTTCTAACCCAGGCTCGCGATGCTTTAATTGAGCGCACCTATGAATCGCTTAGGGGTGCCAAGCAGGCAATCGTTCACTTCTACAACTCAACATCGGTGTTGCAGCGACGAGTGGTTTTTAATCAGGATAAACAAGGAATCATGGACATTGCGCTTTCTGGTGCTCGCAAGTGTCGCGAAATGGAAAAAACAATTCCAGACACCGATATCTACTATGAGTACTCACCAGAGTCTTATACCGGAACAGAGCTTGAGTACGCTGTAGAAGTTTGTAATGCCGTTATCGAGATACTAGATCCGAAGCCGGATCACCAGATGGTGATTAATCTTCCTGCCACTGTTGAAATGGCAACGCCAAATGTTTACGCAGATTCAATCGAATGGATGCATCGAAATATTGCTCGTCGCGACAGCATCTTGATTTCGCTACACCCGCACAACGACCGAGGCACTGCAGTTGCGGCAGCAGAGCTTGGCTACCTTGCCGGCGCAGACCGCATTGAAGGTTGCCTGTTTGGCAACGGTGAGCGCACCGGAAACGTTGATCTAATTACCCTGGGCCTTAATCTTTTCAGTCAGGGTATTGATCCACACATTGACTTCAGTGACCTCGACGAAATCAAGCGCACTGTAGAGTACTGCAATCAATTGCCGGTGCCAGAACGCAGTCCCTATGGTGGCGACTTGGTGTACACGGCATTCTCTGGTTCGCACCAGGATGCCATCAAAAAGGGCTTTGAACTTATGCAAAAGGATGCCGCTGACCAGGGCGTTTCTGTTGACGATTTAGTTTGGGCTGTTCCTTATCTTCCAATTGATCCCAAAGATGTTGGTCGTTCCTACGAGGCCGTGATTAGAGTAAATTCTCAATCGGGCAAGGGTGGAGTTGCTTACCTACTAAAGACCGATCACTCGCTGGATTTGCCGCGAAAATTGCAGATTGAGTTCTCGCGAGTTGTGCAAAATAAAACTGATCAAGAGGGCGGCGAAGTATCTTCGGCCAAACTTTGGGAAATTTTCACCGATGAGTACTTGCCAGCTGCTGCCGATCGTTCAGATCTGAAGTGGGGCCGCTTTGAACTCAAGAAAATGCGCACCGCAAGCGAGATGGATGGCACCGTTGACCTAGATATTGTGCTGCGAGATGGAGCCGGTGAGCTCGAGGCCCACGGCACTGGAAATGGGCCAATTTCGGCTTTCCTAAACGTCCTCGAAAATCAGGGTGTAAACGTTCGCCTTCTTGATTACGTTGAACATACCTTGAGTGCCGGAGGCGATGCCCAGGCAGCAGCCTACGTTGAGCTGGAGGTAAATGGTCACACCCTGTGGGGCGTGGGCATAGACGGAGACATTTCAACTGCCTCACTGAAAGCCGTGATTTCATCGGTAAACAGGGCAATTCGCGCCTAGAGCCAAAGACACTTTAAAGTTCGGCCCCGGTTCAAGTGTTTCACTGAGCTAGGGGCCGATACTTATTTAGTGCCTACCTATAAAGATGAAGCAGTCGTACTGCGCACCCACAAGTTGGGTGAGGCTGACCGCATCGTCACTTTGCTGTCTAGGTATAACGGCCAAATTCGGGCTGTTGCCAAGGGCGTGCGCCGTACCGGTTCAAAGTTTGGGGCAAGGCTTGAGCCTTTCATGGTCGTCGAGGCGCAATTCTATGAGGGCCGAAATTTGGATGTAGTGAACCAAGTCGAGACAATCGGCTCCTACGGCCGAGAAATCATAGAGGACTACCGAACCTACACCTCGGCCACCGCCATGGTGGAAACCGCAGAAAAACTCACCGGCGAGGATTCGTCGCCACAGCAGTATTTACTTCTGATTGGTGCGTTGCGTTCATTGGCAAAGAAAGAACACGATGCCTCGTTGGTACTGGACTCATATTTGCTTAGGGCACTTTCGATTGCTGGCTGGGCCCCAAATTTTGGTGATTGTTCAAGATGCGGCGCCGTTGGCCCGCACCAGGCATTTGTAATGCAGCTTGGCGGTGTCGTCTGTCGCGATTGCCGTCCTGCGGGGGCGGCGGTTATCGACCCGCTCACGGGTGAACTTCTGGGGGCGCTGCTGTCTGGTAACTGGCTGGTGGCTGATTCATCTACAGAAAACATTCGCGCATCGGCTTCCGGTATCGTTGCTGCGTATAGTCAGTGGCATATTGAGCGGGGTCTCAAGTCACTTCAGCACGTGGAGCGAGAATGACGAAATTGCAGCCGGTAAAAAAACCCGGCGTCAGGATGCCCAAGTTTCCAACTGGTTCTGTTCCACAGCACGTTGCCATCGTTATGGATGGAAACGGACGATGGGCAAACCAAAGAGGGCTCACGCGCATTGAGGGGCACAAAGCCGGCGAAGCCGCTCTTCTTGATGTCGTGGCCGGGGCAATTGAAGCCGGAGTCAAGTATTTGACCGTGTACGCATTCTCGACTGAAAATTGGAAGCGATCTCCTGAGGAGGTCAAATTTCTAATGGGCTTCAATCGTGAGGTTCTTCGTGCTCGCCGAGACCAACTGAATGCCTGGGATGTTCGCATTCGCTGGGCCGGTCGCAGACCACGACTGTGGCTATCGGTGATTGACGAACTCAAGGCCGCGGAAAAACTAACCGCTAAAAATAAAACTCTGACTCTAACCATGTGTGTCAACTACGGATCGCGCATCGAGATTGTTGATGCAGTCAATGCAATGGCCACCGATGTTGCAGGCGGCAAGCTCAAGCCAGGAGCAATCACTGAGAAGACCATGCAGAAATACTTGAACACCAATTACCTGCCTGATGTAGACCTCTTTCTACGTAGCTCGGGAGAGCAACGCACCTCAAACTTCTTGCTGTGGCAATCGGCCTATGCCGAGTTCGTTTTTATGGACACCCTGTGGCCTGATTTCAACCGAACCTCACTCTGGCAGGCAATTTCTCACTTTCAAGGCCGCTCCAGGCGATTCGGCGGGGCAGTGGACAAGCCAAAACGCGGTTCATCAAAGTAGACTGAGAACTTCGAACAAGTACCAGGCATCCAGCTTGGGCAAGGAGTTTAAGTGGCTACCCCAAATCGTCTAGATTCAGTAATTTCTCTAGCCAAGCGCCGTGGATTTGTTTTCCAGGCCGGCGAGATCTACGGCGGAAGCCGTTCGGCCTGGGACTACGGACCACTTGGTGTTGAACTAAAAGAGAACATCAAGCGTCAGTGGTGGCGCACCATGGTTCAGTCTCGCGAAGACATCGTTGGCCTTGATTCATCGGTGATTCTTCCTCGAAAGGTCTGGGAGGCCTCCGGGCACGTTCGTGAATTTTCTGACCCGCTAATCGAGTGCACCGCCTGTCACAAGCGTTTTCGTCAGGATCACCTAGAAGAGGCCTTTGAAGAAAAGAAGGGTCGCGCTCCTGAGTCGATGAATGATATCGCCTGCCCAAACTGCGGCAGCAAGAGCACCTGGACAGAGCCCAAGGCGTTCAACGGTTTGCTACAGACCTTCTTGGGTCCGGTTGCCGCTGAAGAGGGCCTGCACTACCTTCGCCCAGAAACTGCTCAGGGCATATTCGTTAACTTTGCCAACGTACTTGGCGCTTCTCGCATGAAGCCGCCGTTTGGCATTGGTCAAATCGGAAAATCATTCCGCAACGAAATCACTCCAGGCAACTTCATTTTCCGTACTCGCGAATTTGAGCAAATGGAAATGGAATTCTTTGTTGAGCCGGGCACCGATGAAGAGTGGCACAACTACTGGATCGAACAGCGCATGAACTGGTATACCGATCTTGGTATCAACCCAGACAACCTTCGAATTTTTGAGCACCCAAAGGAAAAGCTTTCACACTACTCAAAGCGCACCGTGGATATTGAATACAAGTTCGGCTTCCCGGGAAGCGAGTTTGGCGAACTTGAGGGTATCGCAAACCGTACTGACTTCGACCTGACCACCCACTCGCGTGAGTCGGGAACTGACCTTAGTTACTTTGATCAGAACAAGAACGAGCGTTGGACTCCTTACGTGATTGAGCCCGCCGCCGGTCTTACTCGCTCATTGATGGCATTCCTTGTTGATGCGTACGCAGAGGATGAAGCGCCAAACACCAAGGGTGGTGTTGATGTGCGTACCGTACTTCGTCTTGACTATCGTCTGGCGCCAATCAAGGCAGCAGTGCTTCCACTGTCTCGCAACGAAGGCTTGTCACCGGTTGCACGCAACTTGGCACAGGAACTTCGTGGCTACTGGAATATCGACTTTGATGATTCAGGAGCTATCGGTCGCCGCTACCGTCGTCAAGATGAAATTGGTACACCGTTCTGCGTGACCGTTGATTTTGAAACTCTTGAAGACCAGGCAGTTACCGTTCGCGAGCGAGATTCCATGCAGCAGGAACGCGTTTCTCTAAGCAAGCTTCGCGAATTCCTTGGCGCAAAACTAGTTTCATAGATAAATGACATTGGCCAGCACTAAACCAGCGTTGCAGTATGGCAAGATAGCCATCGCAACGCCAGTTGTGCTTGCGCCAATGGCGGGAATCACCAACACCGCATTCCGCAGGCTCTGCCGCGAATTCGGCGGTGGGCTATACGTTTCTGAAATGGTGACCTCTCGTGCACTGGTTGAGCGCACAGAGGAATCTTTGCGTTTAGTTGGGCACCACCCATCAGAAGAAGTTCGCTCAGTGCAGCTATACGGCGTTGACCCAAAAACAATCGCTGAAGCAGTAACCATGTTGGTTGCCGAGAACCGTGCGGACCATATTGATCTAAATTTTGGCTGCCCAGTTCCAAAAGTAACCCGCAAGGGAGGTGGCGCCGCGCTGCCATGGAAACAGGATTTATTTTCCTCAATTGTGAATGCGGCCGTAAAGGCCGCTGGTGAAATTCCCCTGACCATCAAGATGCGCAAGGGAATTGACGCCGATCACCTGACTTACATTGAGGCAGGTAAGGCAGCCCGTGATGCCGGAGTTACAGCAGTTGCGCTGCACGGCAGGACTGCATCGGATTATTACTCTGGTCAGGCTGACTGGTCTGCTATTGCAAAACTTCGTGAAGCTCTTCCTGACGTTCAGGTACTTGGCAATGGGGACATCTGGTCTGCCGGCGATGCAATTCGCATGATGCGCGAAACCGGGGTAGACGGCGTGGTCGTTGGGCGTGGCTGTTTAGGGCGTCCTTGGTTGTTTGGTGATCTTCAAGCAGCATTTGATGAGTACTTGCGTAACCCAAATTCAGATGCGGCAATTAATCCAATTCAGCCAAACCTTGGTGAAGTAGCCGACGCCTTCAAGCGTCACGCAGAGCTACTGGTTGAATTTTTCGAGAGTGAGATGCACGCTTGCCGTGACATTCGCAAGCACGTTGCTTGGTACTTCAAGGGATATCCGGTTGGCGGTGAGTTCCGTGCAGCGCTATCGCAGGTTGAGTCGCTTGACCACATGGATGAAATCCTGGAAACACTTGATCGTTCGCAGCCATACCCGGGTGAAGAAGCCGAGGGCCCTCGAGGCCGACTTGGTGGTGCCAAGGTTTGCGCCCTGCCAGAGAACTGGTTGCAGTCCCGCGAACTCGTGGGCGATCAACGCAAGGTGCTTCAAGAGGCAGAGCTGGGAGTGTCTGGCGGCTAGTGGAAAGAAATTCTTCAGAACTTGGCTACACCGATTTTGATCGCGAACGATTCTTGCCAGAGACTCGGAGCGGTAAGTCCCAGCGCGGCGAGTTTGCTCGTGACCGAGCTCGCGTGCTGCACTCGTCAGCTCTTCGCCGCCTTGGTGCGAAAACCCAGGTGCTGTCACCCAGTGGCGGGGATTTTGCACGCACTCGCTTAACACACTCGCTGGAGGTTGCCCAGATCGGCCGCGAGATGGCGATCGACCTTGGCTTAAATGCCGACATTGTAGACATGGCCTGTTTGGCACATGACCTTGGTCACCCACCTTTTGGACACAACGGTGAAAAAGGCCTCAACGATTGGGCGGCGGAAATCGGCGGCTTTGAAGGCAATGCACAAACATTGCGATTGCTTACCCGGATAGAGCCCAAAGTTTTTCTGCAGGATGGAACCAGCATTGGTTTGAATCTAACTCGGGCGAGTTTGGATGCCGCATGTAAGTATCCGTGGTCATTAGGTGAGGCCGGTGAAATGCGCGAGCACTCAATTAAGTTTGGTGTTTACGATGACGACCTAGAGATTTACAACTGGATGCGCATCGGTGCGCCTAGCCGTGCCAAGAGCGTAGAAGCGCAAGTCATGGATTTCTCTGATGACGTTGCTTACTCGGTTCACGATTTTGAAGACGCAATTGTTTCTGGATACATAAAACTGGAAGAACTTGCCGATCCGGGTGCCGAAGCTGAGCTTCTGGACAAAATCAGCGAGTGGAATGTTGACGCCTACTCAAAGCCTGTTCTTGCCGAGGCGCTGAATAATTTGCAAGCGCTGCCTAACTGGCCAACCAAATTTGATCGCACTCCGATAATGCTGGGTGGCCTAAAGAACCTTGCCAGTGATTTGATTGGCCGCTTTGTTAGCCAAACCATCGCTTCGATCGTGGACGCTTCTCCCGCAGTTTCAATGGCCCGATACGGTGCTCGTATCGAAGTTCCGGCAAATGTTAGAGCTGAAATCGCCGTGCTCAAGGGGATCGTTTCTGCATTCTTGATGTCACACGAATCGCGCCGACCAATTTACGAATGGCAGCGCGAACTTCTCGCCGAGCTTGCTGATGCAATTCTTGCTTCGAATGGCCAAAACCTTGACGTCTATTGCACCGACGCATGGGCGAGAGCCAGGACCGATGCTGAGAAGCGTCGAGTGGTAGTTGACCAGGTTGCCTCGCTTACCGACCAGAGCGCCATCACCATGCATAACCGCCTGGTGGTCAAAGGGCCGTCTTTCTGATGGTCCGCCTCGAAAGCCTAGGATAAGAGCCATGGCGGGGAAAATCAGGGCGAGAGATATTGAAGAGGTAAAGTCTCGCGTCAATATCGCCGACGTGGTCGGCGAATATGTGTCACTCAAGAACGCCAGCGTTGGTTCGTTGAAGGGGCTTTGTCCTTTTCATGATGAGAAATCACCATCATTCAATGTTCGCCCCATGCAAGGTTTTTACCACTGCTTTGGCTGCGGCGAAGGCGGCGATGTCTACAAGTTTCTACAGCAAATGGAATCAATCAGTTTTTACGAGGCCGTTGAAAAGTTGGCCGCCCGAGTTGGCTTTGAACTAACCTACGAAGACGGCGGACCAGCGGCAGATCAAGGCCAGCGTTCCCGCATTCTTGAGGCCAATACTGCCGCCGCAACTTTTTATCAGTCACAACTGATGACCGATGATGCCATACCCGGCAGAGACTTCTTGAAGGGTCGTGGTTTCGATAAGGCTGCTGCAGAGCAGTTTGGGATTGGCTTTGCCCCAAAGGGCTGGAGCAACCTAACTGATCACCTGAAAAAACTTGGCTTCACAATTGACGAGCTGGTAGCTGCTGGGCTGGCAACCAAGAGTGATCGTGGTGCCTACGATAAATTTCGTGGGCGACTGATTTGGCCGATTAGAGATTCAACTAGCCAGGTAATTGGATTTGGGGCTAGGAAATTATTTGAAGACGATCAGGGACCTAAATACCTAAATACCAGTGACACTTTGGTTTATCACAAGTCGGCGGTGCTCTACGGGATTGATTTGGCAAAGAAAGAAATTTCGAAACAGCAACGAGTAGTCGTGGTCGAGGGATACACCGATGTCATGGCCTGTCATCTTGCCGGAATTACCACGGCAGTTGCAACCTGTGGGACAGCCTTCGGTGATGATCACATTCGACTCCTAAACAGAATGCTTTCGGCTGAGAAAGACACTCCCGCTGAGGTTATATTCACCTTTGACCCCGATGCGGCTGGTCAAAAAGCAGCAATGCGCGCCTTCAATGATTCCCACAAATTTTCCGCTCAGACTTTTGTAGCGGTAGGCCCAGATGGCTTAGACCCCTGCGACCTGCGTAGTGAAAAAGGTGATGACGCTGTTCGGTTGATGATTGAGAATAAGAAACCATTATTTGAATTTGCTATTAAACAAAAGATTGCCAAGTTTGATTTATCGACGATTGAGGGCAGGGTAGGGGCGGCACGCGCGGCCGCGCCGGTTGTATCTGCAATTCGAGATTCGGCGATGCGCCCGGCATATATTCGTGAGTTGGCTGGCTGGGTCAACCTTGATGGCAATGAAGTTGCCTCATTAGTTGATGCCGCCGCAAAAGAATCTAGGTCCGATGCGGTCAAGGAGTTGCGCCGAGATCAGCAAACAATCGAAACAGAATCTGGAACTTCCGGCGAGGGGGCATTTGCGCTGCCCAATCTGAATGATCCGATCACAAGATTCGAGCGTCAGGTGCTTGAAGTATTGGTTCAGGTTCCAAATTCATTCAGCAAAGAGCAATTAATTCGAATAGTTCGGGACGGGTTTAGTGACCCGGCCCATAACGCAATCCTTGAAGCAATTGGAACCAGTCTGGTCTCGCACGGATCTTTGGATTGGCTCAACGTGATTGGGGGAGCTACCCCAGCTGAACTGCATTCTTTGTTGCGCTCTATTGCCGCTCAATCACTTCCGGCCAAAACAGATGCCGAACTGGTGCGTTACGGGCAGGGGGTAGTCTCCCGGGCGCTCACAAACGCTCTAGCCCACGAAAAGGCAGATTTATTGGCGGCGCTTCGTCGAACTGACGCGGTTCAGGATGCCGCTGAGAGCGCAAGAATTCAACGTGCTCTAGTTGATCTAGAAACTGAGCGTCGAAAACTACAGGGTTTGTAGGTGCCAGGTGATTAATGTCGCAATGGAACCCAAGTCTTTTCCTGAATATCTTGAAGCAGTTGCTCAATCCGGCGGACAAGTCGTTCCAATGTCTAAGGATGTTCGCGCAGTTATTTGGCTGGATTATTCAAACCCCAAAGGTTTGGCTGACTTACTAGATCAAAACCCGCAGATCGAGTGGGTGCAACTTCCTTTTGCTGGTGTTGACGCGTTTAGTGAGATCATCAAGCGCCCAATTCGATTTACATCTGCAAAAGGAGCATATCGGGAACCGGTTGCGGAGCACGCGCTGGCTTTGACGTTAGCCCTAATGAGGATCATTCCGGAACGGGTAAGGACCCAAACCTGGGGCCGGCAGTTTGCTGATTCGCTATATGACTGCAGCGTCTTAATTTTCGGTGGCGGTGGCATCTCTGAGGAAATGCTGAAGTTATTAGCGCCTTTCAGGGCGAGGGTTACAGTCATCCGAAAAAACCCGGCTCCGGTTCTGGGCGCATTTCAGACTATGGGGTTTGAGCAGTTAGAAGCAGAGTTGCCGAAGCAAGATTTGGTTATCCTGGCTGCTGCCCTAACTGATGAGACTTATCAGCTCTTCGACGCGACCAAGTTCGCACTTATGAAGCCCACCGCTTATTTGGTCAACATCGCCAGAGGCCCCATGGTAAACACCGCCGATCTAGTTGAGGCTCTGAATGGTCAAGTGATTGCCGGAGCCGCGGTGGACGTCACCGACCCTGAACCATTACCTGATGGCCACCCACTTTGGACAGCAAAGAACATCATCATCACACCGCACTCCGCCGATACACGTAAACAGGTGGTTCGGCTCTTCTCCGAGCGAATCAAACAAAACGTTAGAGCGTATGGATCTGGAACCGGCTGGGTGGGTCAGGTGGATCCAATTCTTGGCTATTAAGTTGGGGGTTTAGGCCCTAAATCTGCTGACTGGCGGGAATCTAGGGCAAATGTTTGGTAATGTAATCCAGTTGCTAAATCAACATTCCTCGGTAGCTCAATTGGCAGAGCAATCGGCTGTTAACCGATAGGTTCTTGGTTCGAGTCCAAGCCGGGGAGCCACTCTTTTTCGATGATCTGGAGGCCACGTTGATACGTTGGGTCCAAGATCACAGATGGCTCTCCTCATCCATTCTCAGTGCGTTCGCCCTACTGTTTTTTGGCGGAATCGATCTTCTGGTCCAGGGTTATCAGGGTCTACTGGTCGCCGGCATCCTGGCAACCGCTGTTTTATTCGCCTCCCAAATTCCTGCGCTGAGTATTGCTCTGACAGTTGCCGGAACAGTTGTGGAAATTATTCTTGGTCTGTCTCCGGTGGCCAGCGGGCTCAGCGCAGCGATTTCACTGTTTTTAACCGCGGCTTTTGCGGCTAGGCTTTGGTACTTTATCGCTCTGGCTGTGACCATCGCCTCTGGCCTGGTGATCGCTTGGTTTAACTCTTTTGCGTTGCCCATCGGCGGCGATATTTACGGGCTCTCATTGCAGACCGAGCTGTCAAAAACAACTGCGTTCTTAATTTTGGCTTTGTTGGTTTCGGCGGGAAACATTCTGTTCTGGCTGTTGGGCAGACTCGCCATAACTTATGAAGTGTATGTAGGCACTGAGTTTGACCGGGCTCTTTCGGCGGATACTCAAGCAAAGCTCTCGCTGGAAGTTGCTGAGCAGAACGAGCGCTTTGAAATAGCTAGAGACATAAATGAGTTGATCATACAAAAGGTCACAGCGGTAATCTCACAAGCTGAAGGTGGAGCCTACGCTGCTAAGGCAGATCCAAATTCGGCGCTGCGTTCGCTGGAGCGGGTTGGTCTAAGTGCTCGTGCCGCGCACGCAGAACTTCGAAGATTGTTCGACATGTTGAATAAAACTCACAGCGTCTCAGCCGCTCCACCAGGTATTGATGAGCTAAATGGATTAGCCATTACCTATCGAGAGTTTGGCTACGGCGTTTCGATCTCTCATGAAGGTTCCAGATTCAGCATCGCAGAAGGTGCGGGATTGGCAATTTACAGAATCGTTTTTGATGCCCTAGAGAATGTGAAAAAACATTGCCCGGTCGGCACTGATGTCGCAATAGATTTTTCCTGGGTCGACCAGGGCATGCAGGTGCTCATAAAAGATAACGGTGTTGAAATTGAACGCCGAAGTCAGGTGACATTGGATCTTGAGGATTCCGGATACACGATTGAGGATGATACTCGTTCACTGGTTGAAACAATCAAAGGGGCGGGGTTAACCGCTATGAGGGAACGTGCGGCTCTGTACGGTGGAAGCGTTGACGCAACCCGCGTTCCCGGTGTGGGTTTCACGGTGTCTGCGATATTCCCTCACCTTCGGGCATTGGCTGGAAGCCAGTAGTTCAAGGAACTACTCGAAAAAATACGATGAACGAAATTATTCGAATCGGTTTGGTAGATGCCGACGCAGACATTCGTTTTGGGCGACGAATGCTGATTGACTCTCAGGAGGACTGCAGGGTAGTTTTCGAAGAAGAAAATGGGTCTGAAGCCCTGGAGCGAGCGCCGCAGGCTCTTATCGATGTGCTGGTTGTTGACCATAGGGTTCGGGGAATTGATGGTCTGCAGTTGGTCGAGAAATTAATTCCTCAGTATCACTCTTCCGAAACAGAAGTTCCGGCAATCATATTGACCGGACCTTATTTCAGCTACGAACTCCTGCTGGCAGCCATCGCGGCCGGTGCAACCGATCTGGTGACTCTGGATTCTGATTCGGGTGAATTGTTGAAGGCGATTAGAACCGCTCGAGCCAAGGAAGACGTTTTGGATTTCGATTCTCTGAAGGCACTGATGACTCGAGCCAAAGGAATTGATTTTGATGTTCCAGACATTCTGGTGAAACTTGGCACCCTTGATCAAAAGGAAACTCAGGTGCTAGAAGCGTTTCGCGAGGCTCTGGATGACGACGAGATTTCCAGAACCATTGACATACCCAAATACCGTGTTCGTCAGGCTATGAAATCAATTTTGAGTAAGTGTTCTTTGGCGACCAGGGCTCAGTTATTCTTGGCAATTAACGCTACGGATGGAAAAAATGGCTAAGCAGTCGTCTGTCACATCAATCTCCATCGGTGTTGGGTTAGCCACCGGCCTCTACGGCGTTTCCTTTGGCGCACTTTCGGTGGCCGCCGGTTTAGACATTTGGCAAACTCAGGTACTAAGTCTTCTTATGTTCAGCGGGGGATCTCAATTTGCCTTTGTGGGAGTGATTGCTGCTGCCGGAGGTGCCGGCGTTGCCTCGGCCGGTGTGGGCGCCGCAATCATCTCTGCTTGGTTGCTGGGAATCCGCAATGGTTTTTATGCGGTGCGTTTGGCGCCAATCCTCAAAAGAGTCGGCCTAGCGAAACTTATTCCCGCGATGTTGACAATCGATGAATCAACCGCAGTTGCCACCGCGCAGAAAAATGAGGCCGACCAGGTAAAGGGATTTTGGATAACCGGTATCGCAGTATTCGTGTTTTGGAATCTGATGACGCTGGCTGGTGCGATTTTGGGTGACGCACTTGGCGATCCGTCTACATGGGGTTTGGATGCCGCGGCGGCTGCAGCATTCCTGGGTTTGTTGTGGCCACGTTTGGCTGAGCGCCAGGCCCTTGCGGTAGGAGCGGCTGCACTTGTGATTGCAACTGCGGCTACACCGTTTTTGTCCGCGGGCATTCCTGTTCTTTTAGCTGGTATCTCCGCAGTGATCGTTGGGTTCTTCAACTGGTTTTCCCCTAGGAAGGGGCTGGGCAAATGACCCTGTGGCTTGGAATCTTGATTGCCAGCGCTGCAGTCTACTCGTGGAAACTTCTAGGCTTTTTGGTACCTAGCTCCCTCTTGAACAATCCAAAGATTTCAAGAATCGCAAATCTACTCACCGTTGCATTATTGGCAGCGCTTTTAGGTGTTCAGGGCCTTACCGGTTCCGGCGAGATTCAGTTTGATGCGCGTATCCCGGCTCTTGGTCTCGCCGCGGTCTTGCTTTACTTTCGAGCACCCTTTGTTGTCATGGTCGCCGCTTCTGCCGCACTAGCCGCGCTGATTAGGTTATTTTTCGGCGGATAGTGCCTAGGCCTCTAGATTGTCTCTGCCCGGGAGCCAGCTGATCCCTGGTTTTCCCCAGCCATTATCTTTAATAATGTCGGTAGAGATTTCTTTCCACGGTTCGGCAAGCCTGTCCACGTAAAGTAGCCCGTTTAGGTGGTCAAATTCATGTTGGAAGATTCTTGCAAACCAGCCCTTCGCTTCGATTCGGACTGGGAGTTTGTCTAGATCCACGCCGGTCAGCACAACTTGTTCTGCCCGCTTCAATGGAAAACGTTCACCAGGCACCGATAGGCACCCCTCAATTTCGGTATCCTCATCGGCCGGTTCGTCAAGAATTGGCCCAAGTTCCAATTCCGGGTTAATGATGACGCCGCGGCGTTCATTTCCATGATCATCGGCGTAGTCGTAGGTAAAGACTCTTAGCCCAACCCCAATTTGCGGAGCGGCTAGGCCCACTCCAGGTGCCTTATCCATGGTTTCAAACATGTCTGCCACTAATTCACGAAGACTTTCGTCAAAAACAGTGACTTCTTTGGCACGCTCGTGCAGGACTGGTTCGCCGGTGATGCAGATGGGTCTAATGGTCATTAGGTAAATTTACCGGTCAGCTTGAGCAGATTCGAGCAACGAGCGAGATATAGTCAGAGTCGTATGTTTATAAGCGGGGCAGAAGAGCTAGCGGTCTATGGGCCGGGGGTAGATGCCCGCGCCTTGGCTATTGCCCTGGCTGTTTTGGCAGCCGTCGCCTTAGCCTTTGGTGCCCAATTCCAGAACGACGCCGTTGTTGACAAGAGCGCCCAGGTCTCTAAAAAGGCAGGCAAGCTAGCCAGAGGATCACTATCGCTAAAGCAACTTTTTAGCCTGCTTAGTAAGCCAAAATGGCTCAGCGGTACCGCATTTATGGCTCTTGGAATCGGGCTTCAGTTGGCCGCACTTTCGCTGGCGCCATTAATTGTGGTTCAGCCGGTGGGCGCCATCGCACTCGTGATTACCTCCCTGCTGAACGCTCGGGTGACTAAGACCCGGCTAAACCGTGGCACTATTTTGGCCATCTCGCTCTGCACCCTGGGCATAGCGGCCTTCGTCGCTATGGCCTCCGGAGTGGCCGATGAGACGGTTTTGAACGACGACCGACTCAGAGAAGTACTGGGCGTGCTTGGGGCGATTCTGGTCGTATTTACGGTGCTTTTCTTTACCCTTGGTCGGCATGCCAAGGCCCTGACCTATGTAATCGGTGCCGGGGTGTTATACGGTTTTGTGGCAACCCTGGCCAAGGTCGTAATTCAACGTATTTATCAGTCGGATTTCGAATGGCTCACAATGCTTTGCCTAGTTGCACTGATCGGCGCAGTTTCGCTGGGTAGCTGGTTCGTCCAAAACGCCTATTCATCGGGCCCTCCTGACCTTGTCATCGCCGGTTTGACCGTAATTGATCCTCTGGTCGCCGTGAGTATCGGTATCGTCATCCTTGGCGAGGCTACTTCCGCAAGTTTGCCGGTAATCATTGGCTTTGGTCTAAGCGCTGTGGTGGCCGTTATCGGGGTAATTCTTCTCTCGAAGGTACATCCTGAACTAAGCAGGCCAACCTTGAAAACAGAGGGTAAAATTTAGGAGTTGGGTTATCCCAGCCAATTCCCCTAAAAAAGGCACCTTTCTTGACCCCTGGTTCTAATCCGCCGGCCAACGAGCCGCTGACTATTGTTATTGGCTGCGACACGTTCCCGCCCGACATCAATGGTGCCGCTAGATTCGCTGAGCGCCTTGCCGCCGGGCTTGCTCGACACGGGCACGATGTGCACATAGTGGCATCTTCCTTTGATGGCACTCACGGGGCCTTTACTGAAATCCACGATGGCCAAGCCATGACCGTGCACCGAATCAAGAGCTATCGGATTCCCCAGCATAAAACCTTGCGCTACGTCTGGCCGTTTACACTGAAAGCAAAAACCGATGAAATATTGCGTCAGGTCAAACCAGATGCGGTGCACATCCAATCGCACTTAATCATGGGGCGCTACCTAGCCAAGAGTGCAAGGGAGCAAGGGATTCGCCTTTTGGCGACGAACCACATAATGCCTGAGAACCTAATTAAGTACTCGGTGATTATTCCTAAGTTTTTAGAAAAAACCGCGATGAAACTTGCCTGGGCAGATGCGGGTCGAGTTCTTCGTCAAGCGGATTTTGTGACTACACCAACTCGCCGCGCAGCAAACCTGCTTGAGCAAGCCGCTGGTGTGACAGATGTGTTGGCAATTAGTTGCGGAATTGATGCATCTAAATTCGCCAATGCAACACCGACAACAAATGAGAATCCACGAATTTTGTTTCTTGGTCGCCTGGATTACGAAAAGCACATTCACAACCTTTTGAAGGCTGTGGCGATGCTGCCAAAGAAATTAAACACTCAGGTCGAAATAGTTGGCGATGGCGGTGAACGCAAGCACCTTGAAAACTTGGCGCTTGAGCTTGGCATTTCAAAACAAGTGACGTTCCTCGGTCATATTTCTGAAGAAGAGCTTCCTAAGGCTTATGAGCGGGCCACGCTCTTTGCAATGCCTTCGATTGCAGAATTGCAAAGCATCGCCACCATGGAGGCAATGGCATCGGGTCGACCAGTGGTGGCTGCAAACGCCATGGCTCTTCCGCACCTAGTCCACGACGGCGATAATGGGTATCTTTTTGAGCCAGATGACGTTCAAGAATTCAGCGAAAAGCTTAGGAAGATCCTCACTGCTGATCAGGCAGAACTAGACCGCCTGTCAGAGAATTCACTGCACCTAATCCAGTCGCATGATATTGAAAGAACGCTCTCTATTTTTGAGGGTCTTTACCGCGGCGATCAAGATTCGGATAGAACTTCTGATGACAACAGTGAGACTTACACGCAGGCAATTGGACTATTGCCTGAACAACTTCACAACCGAGTCGTTGAGCTACGAGAAAGGGCCAAAGCATTGCGTGAGGCTGCTGCCGAGTTGCGTGAGGAAGTTGTTGAAGATGTGCGTGAAAAACTTGAGGACATTCGCGACGAGGTGAAGAAGTCCGCAAAAAAGACTGCGATCAAAGCTAAGAAAGTTGTCAAGAACGCCACCGAGCGTCTCAAAAACGACGAAGATTAGAAGATAGCAGCTGGGGGAGTTAGCTCAGCCGGTTAGAGCAGCGGACTCATAATCCGTCGGTCACGGGTTCAAGTCCCGTACTCCCCACTTGAGAGTTTCATTGAGCGGGACTTCGAAAACCACCTGACGGTGCTTTTCCATACTCCCCACTTGAGAGTTTCATTGAACGGGACTTCGAAAACCACCTGACGGTGCTTTTCCATACTCCCCACTCCTTCCTTTAGTATGGTGAAACAAGGAAAGGCCCTCATGGCAAACAAGCAGAGCAACGATGACGTTGTAGCCGTGCCTCTCAGGCATCCCTGGCGCTGGGTATCTGCAGTCATTTTGGTGGCAATTCTTGGGCTATTTGTTTATTCCCTCTGGGCTTCGCCAAACATAAATCACGAAATCGTAAGCAAGTATCTTTTCAATGAAAAAGTTATTGCAGCAGCGGGGCTTACTGTTTCGCTCACCGTGATTTCGATGCTGATTGGCACAATCCTCGCCATAATTTTGGCAATCATGAGACTTTCATCAAATCCGGTGCTGAAGCTTGTCTCGATTGGCTACATTGGTTTTTTCCGCGGGACTCCGTTGCTGTTGCAGGTAGTGTTCTGGGGTTACCTAGGCATCATTTACCCAACCATCGACATCGGAATCCCATTTACCGACATGATCTGGTGGTCCGAGAAAACCTCGCTGGTCTTCACATCACTGGTGGCTGGAATTATCGCTCTTTCGCTTAACGAGGCCGCTTACTCCGCGGAAATCGTGCGCGCCGGTATTTTATCGGTGGACTCAGGGCAAGCCGAGGCAGCCAAATCTCTTGGAATGGGCTCTGGTTACACCCTGCGCAGAATTGTTCTGCCTCAGGCCATGAGGGTAATCATTCCTCCGATGGGTAATGAATTCATATCGATGCTAAAAAACACATCTCTCTTGCAGGTGGTTGCCGTCATGGAACTGTACGCCCGTACTTCGCAGATTTCTTCGCAAAACCTTGCTCAGGTTGAATTGCTTGTGGTTGCCGGCTTCTGGTACCTGGTCATGACTACTGTTCTCTCATTCCCGCAAAGCTACCTAGAGAAAAAGTACGGTAGGGGATTCAGCGTTGCGACTCAAAAATCGCGATGGCTTCGAGTCGGTATGAAGGGGAACGTATGAGCAATAAGTTAATGGTTGACGCTCGTGCTATCCGAAAAAGTTTTGGTTCAAACGAGGTCCTCAAGGGGATCACCCTGCAGGTAGAACAGGGGCAAGTGTTGTGCCTGCTTGGTCCATCCGGGTCGGGAAAATCCACATTCCTGCGCTGCATTAATCATCTTGAGACCATCAATGGTGGCCGTCTTTATGTCGATGGTGAACTAATGGGATTTCGTGAGAAAAGCGATGCGATTTACGAGATGAAGCCGGGTGCCATCGCCAAACAGCGAAGTGAAATCGGTATGGTTTTCCAACGTTTCAATCTTTTTCCGCATCTAACTGCTCTTGAAAATGTCATTGAGGCTCCGGTGGGAGTAAAGGGCATTTCCAAAACCGATGCCGTGATCAAGGCCAAGGAACTTCTGGCCTCAGTCGGACTGAGTGACAAAATTAATCACTATCCTTCGCAACTCTCCGGTGGCCAGCAACAGCGAGTAGCGATTGCCCGAGCGCTTGCCATGGAACCCAAGCTGATGCTTTTTGACGAACCAACCTCTGCGTTAGACCCGGAGCTTGTCGGTGATGTTCTTGATGTGATGCGCAAACTTGCGCTAAGTGGCATGACGATGATTGTCGTGACCCACGAGATTGGGTTTGCTCGAGAGGTTGCCGACCGAGTGGTGTTTATGGATGACGGCATCGTGGTTGAAGATGGCACGCCAAGTCAGGTCATAGATAAACCAAAGAATGAGCGAACCAAGGCCTTTATCAATAGTGTTTTGTGAGGGCCATTTGCCCAGAGGGTGACAGTGGCGCCAATGGCCCATAACGAGCACCTCAAGCGGCAGAGCTTGTTTCAAACAGGTAAAGATTCCCCAAATTACCGGCCTTTGGCTTGGCTCTGAACTAGGCTCAATCTGTACCTTCCCGATAGGAGAACAATTGAGTATTTCTAAATTTGCCGGCTTGGCCATGCTGGCCACAGCAAGCGTATTCGCACTAACTGGCTGTGCTTCAGGCACCCCAGCCGCCGAGGAAACCACTGCAGGCACAATCGCGGTTGATGAAGCCGCCGCAGCACTTCTTCCAGCAGAGTTCAAGGATGGCATCAGCGTTGCATCAGACATCCCTTACGCTCCGATGGAGCTTTTCGACGAGAACGACAACCCAACTGGCTTTGATTACGACCTGTCTCAGGCTATTGGCGCAAAGCTTGGTGTGAAGCTTACTTTCAACGACCAGGACTGGGACGGAATTATTCCTTCACTTCAGTCGGGAACCCACGACATCATCATGTCTGGCATGAATGACACAAAGGAGCGTCAAGAGGTTCTTGATTTCGTTGACTACTTCAGTGCAGGTTTCGCTGTTGTTGTTCCAGCCGGAAACCCAGAAATGATCAAATCATTTGCTGATCTCTGTGGCAAAACCGTTGCAATCCAGACCGCAACCGCACAAATTGACTTGGTAAATGCGGTAAACCCTAGCTGTTCCAAGAAGATCGCCGTTCTTGAGTTCCCAACCGATGGTGATGCCCAGAACGCAATCCGTGCCGGCAAGGCATCTGCTGGTGTAAATGACGGTCAGGTAGCGGCATACACCGCACAGACCGCTGGTGAAGGAAAGTACTTTGAAGTTGTAGTACCAACCGACGCTCCTGAGGGATACACCTCAGTGCTCACCGGTATTGGTGTGCTGAAGAAGAACGCAGACCTAACCAAGGCGATTCAGGCTGCGGTACAGTCGCTAATTGACGATGGTACCTATGCGTCACTTCTAGACAAATGGAACCTATCTGCATTTGCTGTAGCAGAAGCAACCATTAACGGCACCAAGTAATTGACCTGCATTTCGGGGGCAAGCTTCGGCTTGCCCCCGATTTCATTTTTAATCTGAAAGAATTGAGTCATGTCCGAAAATCTGCAAATTGTTGAGGTAGAAACGGCCTCCGACGCAGAGTTGATGGCCAACTTCTTTAAGACCATTTGGACTGATGGTGATGAGGTAGTTCCGTTCGACATGGTTCTGGCCGTTGTCCACGTTGGCGGGTATGCCGCCCTTGCAAAATCCGAAAATAGGGTGGTGGGTGCCTCATTTGGGTTCCTTGGTGAGTACGCGTCGCATCGAGTATTGCACTCTCACGTGACCGCCGCATCTGTTCCAGGAGTCGGGTTTCAGCTCAAGCAGCACCAGTTTGCATGGGCTCAGGAGCGTGACCTTGCAGGCATAACCTGGACTTTTGATCCACTGGTTAGAAGAAATTGCGTTTTTAATTTCCAGAAATTGGGCGCTATTGCAGTGGAATATCTTCCAAACTTTTATGGCACTATGACCGACTCCATAAACGCAGGTGATGATTCTGATCGTCTCTTTACGTATTGGCCGGTCCAGGAGCCGATTCATCTAGAGGCTAACAAGACCACGAATTTGGCACTCAAGAATCTGTCTGGCTCGCCGGTTTCTGTGGAATACAACGCCCAGGTAGCTTTCTGGATTGAACTTCCCGAAGACATCGAGGCTTTGCGAAAGACTGACATAGAGCTAGCAAGGCAGTGGCGCCAGAGTGTTCGTGAAATTCTGCAGCCGGCGCTAGACGATGGTTGGTTCGTGGCAGCAGTCAACACCGATAGAACTGCGATTCTGGTTGAGCCGGGCACATCCGATTACGAATTTTCAGAAGATTAGAAAGTAAGGAAAAAAATTGAAGTTAGAGGCAGTTGAACTTATCCGATTGAACGTGCCATTGAAATCGGCCTTCAGGACTTCATTCAGTTCTGTGAACATGCATGAGGTGGTTTGGGTTCACGCTGTCACCGATGAGGGTGAGGGATGGGCTGAGTGCGGTGCCAACGATCGCCCTGACTACTCCAGCGAATATCACACCGGGGCCATGGCTGTACTTCGCGAGTTCATTCTTCCCGACCTCTTCAAGCTCGGCAACGATCTAAGTGCCGAGGCCGTAGCCCCGACTTTGCATTGGATCAAGCAGCACCGCATGGCAAAGGCTGCCATTGAAACAGCATTGCTTGATGCACAGCTTCGAGCGAGCAAAACTTCTTTTGCTGAGTATTTTGGTGCTACTCGAGACAAGGTGCCTGCGGGTGTTTCAGTGGGAATCATGGATTCTCTGCCCGAGCTAATGGGCTTCGTCGAAGGTTACCTAAATGAGGGTTACGTGCGAATCAAACTCAAAATTGAACCCGGCTGGGACTACGAGCCAGTAAAACTCGTTCGAGAGACTTACGGCCCTGATTTGCTACTTCAGGTTGACGCAAATACCGCTTACACCCGAGATGATTTTGATTTGCTCAAACGTCTTGATGAATTCAATTTGCTGTTAATTGAGCAGCCAATTTATGAAGAAGATCTACTGGGTCACGCAAAGTTGGCCGATTACATTGAGACTCCGGTCTGCTTGGATGAAACAATCATTTCTGCTGACATCGCACGTGATGCAATTGAACTGGGAGCCGCTGAAATTATTAACATCAAGCCGTCACGTGTTGGCGGATACATCGAATCGGTAAAGATTCACGATATCTCAGTAGCCAACAACATTCCGGTCTGGTGCGGGGGAATGCTGGAAACTGGAATTGGTCGCGCTGCGAATCTTGCTCTTGCCGCCATGCCTGGCTTTACCTTGCCGGG